>Ga0302236_1000039_pt1 | contig 145857 bp, 104 predicted proteins | sample AAG_UR_Gly_MG_FD_193509 | JGI IMG/M metagenome (GOLD analysis project Ga0302236, IMG submission 193509) | Enriched activated sludge microbial communities from anaerobic digester in WTTP, New Holstein, Wisconsin, United States - AAG_UR_Gly | ecosystem: Engineered > Bioreactor > Anaerobic >...
ACTATCAGCGGTACAGTTACTCTGGTTACAGGTGCATTATACACCGTTACTTTTGATGTAAAAGATCAAAACCAGCAACCAATAGCCGGTGCCACTGTCACCTTGGGAGCCATAACTAATCCTGCCGGCAATTATGTATTCCCGAATATTGTTCCGGGTACTTATAACTGGACAATTACCAAATCAGGATATGAAACAGTAACCGGTTCAGTTACCGTGATTGATGGTAATGTAACCGTGCCTGTAACAATGATTCCCATTCAGATATCAGGAAATATTATGAAGGTTGTTGATGTAACTGCACAAGCAGGTGATGATGTGGTTGTTGAAATTGAAGTTATTAACGAAGATGAATTCTGTGCCTTCCAGTTTGATATTCCTTTACCAGAAGGCTTTGGTTATATTCAGGAATCAATAGGCTTGAACCCTGCACGTATTACCAATCATCAGGCTATGGCCAATGTGTTGCCCAATACCAATATTTTCAGGGCTGTTGCATTCTCAATGACCAATGCCAGTTTCCTTGGTAACGATGGCGTATTAGTATACTTTACTTTTACTACTCCTAATGTACCAGGAGTTTATACCTTGAATATTGAAGATGCAATTCTTGGAAATATTCAGGGTCAGAACATACTCGATGAAACCATCAGTGGAACAGTTACACTTACAGAGCCTATTGAAGGAAATATTATGAAGGTTCTGAGCACTACTGCAATTGCCGGAGATGATGTTCTTATCAATATTGAAGTCTTCAACGAGGATGAATTCTGTGCTTTCCAGTTTGATATTCCATTACCAGAAGGCTTTGGTTATGTTCAGGAATCAATAGGTTTGAACCCTGCACGTATTACCAACCATCAGGCTATGGCCAATGTGTTGCCCAATACCAATATCTTCAGGGCAGTAGCATTCTCAATGACCAATGCCAGCTTCCTTGGTAATTCTGGAGTTTTAACATTCTTTACCTTTACAACACCAGAAGTTCCGGGAGTATATACATTGAATATTGAGGATGCAATTCTTGGAAATATTCAGGGACAGAACATACTTGACGGAACTATCAGTGGAACAGTTACTCTTGTAACAGAAGGATTGTACACTGTTACATTTGATATTAAGAATCCTGACCAGGTTCCAATACCGGGAGCAACAGTCACCTTGGGTAATATAACTAATCCCGCAGGTAATTACGTGTTCCCGAATATGGCACCGGGTAGTTATTTCTGGACAATTGTTAAGGAAGGTTACGCACCAAAAACAGGAGTAGTTTATGTAGTTAATGCCAACGTTACAGTTCCTGTGATATTAACACCTACCCAGATTGAGGGTAATGCCATGATGATTCTTGATGCAACAGGATATGCTGGTGATCATGTAGTTGTGCATATGGATGTCAGCAATGAGGACGCATTTAAATCATTCCAGTTTGATATTCCAATGCCGGAAGGATTTAATTATCTTGATCGCACGGTTGTATTGAATCCTGCTCGTATTGTTGACCATCAGGTTACCGCCAATGTATTACCCAACACTAATATATTCAGAACTATCGGTTCTTCACCTACTAATTCGAATTTCCTTGGTAATTCGGGAATTGTAGCTTCTTGGGTATTCACTACTCCATTGGTACCTGGTGTTTATACTATGAATATTGAAAATGCAGTTCTTGAAAATGCTCAGGGGCAGAATATACTCGATGATGTATATAGCGGTACAGTTACCCTTATACAAGCAGAATCATTCAGAGTGTCTTTTGTTGTTAAGGATCATCACCAGGTACTTGTTCCCGATGCAACTATTACTCTGGGTTCAATTACTAATCCTGCGGGTAATTATCTATTCCAGAATATAGATCCGGGTACATATAACTGGACTGTTTCAAAAGAAGGTTATGAAATAAAAACCGGTGTAGTTAAAGTTGTTGATCGTAATGTTACCGTTAATGTGACTATAATGCCTGTTCTGTATGAGGGTAATGTTATGATTATTCCTGATGCTGTTGGCTATGCAGGAGAACGTCTCGTTGTTCACATGGCTGCATACAACGAAGATCCGTTTGTATCTTTTGAGTTTGATATTCCTTTACCTCAGGGTTTTGATTATCTGCCTCGTTCGATTGTGTTAAATCCTGCACGTATTACCAACCATCAGGTTATTGCCAATGTATTACCTAATACCAACATATTTAGGGCTAATGGTTTCTCACCAACTAATATGGAATTCCTTGGTAATTATGGAATAATAGCTTCATGGGTTCTTGAAACACCAGCAATACCAGGTGTTTATAATCTGAATCTTGATGAAGCTGTACTTTATAATATTCAGGGACAGAATATACTTACTGAGACTCAAGATGGTACTGTAACTCTGATAGCTCCTGAATACTATTCTGTTACATTTGATGTAAGAGATCAGAATCAGGTAGTTGTTCCGGGCGCAACAGTTGCATTAGGACAACTAACTAATCCAGCCGGAAATTATGTGTTCCCGAACATACTCCCGGGTACTTATAACTGGACAGTTGTTAAGGAAGGTTATGGAACCCAAACCGGAAATGTAACTGTTGTTGATGAGAATGTTACCGTTCATGTAACACTTACTCAGCTAATCTTCCCCTCAATTGTAGTAATTCCCGATTCAGTAGTACATACAATTGATGTTGGACATATTGATACTGATGAAATGAAAATTGCCAACGTTGGACAGGGTGTTCTGGATTATAATATCGGAATTCAGTATGTTGATGGGCTGAAGAGTGGCTTGATGAATGGTAATGTTATGATAGTTCTAAATACAACTGCTGATCCGGGTGAAGAGGTTCTTATTGAAATTGCCATAGATAACGTTGATCAGTTTGTTGCTTTACAGTTTGATATTGTATTACCAAATGGATTTACCTATGTTCCAAATTCAACAGAATTGAATCCGGAACGTAGTGCAGGACATCAGGCACATGCAGCAATATTACCTAATACCAATACATACCGTGCATTGGCATTCTCAATGCAAAATGCCTTTTTCTTAGGAAATTCGGGTGTAGTGTTGAGCTTTAAAGTAATTGCACCTGATACCCCTGGAGCTATTTATCCGTTTAACCTTACTGATGCAATCATATCAAATATCAATGCACAGCAGATACTTACAGGTGTAGTTAATGGAGTTGTAACAATGACAGGTGAACTGCCCGGTAATTATTTGTTGATTGGTGATGTTGCCGGTCAGGCCGGTTCAGTACAAACCATTGATGTTATAATAAGGAATATCGAAGAGTTTGTTGCATTCCAGACCGATATAATCCTTCCTGAAGGGTTTGATTATATCCCAGGATCATTGGTATTGAATGGAGACCGTGCAGTTGATCATGTGATTGAAACAGCCTTGATACCAAGCACAAACGATATGAGGATTGTTGCATATTCAATGACCAATGCTGAATTCCTTGGCACTGACGGAGCTGTAGCATCATTCCAGGTTAGCACACCTGTTACATCTGGTTCATATACAATTGAGATTGAAAATGCTATCATAGTCAGTCCAATGGTTGCCAACGTTATTACTGGCACTTATAATGGTACTGTATTGCTCGTAGATGGCTGGTTAAGTGTATCTCCAATGCTTGGTAGTGTTTATGCCGGCGATATTGATGATTTAATCCTCACATTTGATGCTACTAATCTGCCAATAGGTAATTACTATGCTAATATCCTGGTTAATAATAACGATCCGGATAATCCGCAAGTAGTTGTTCCTGTTCATTTACTTGTCGTTGATGGAGTTAACGAACTTGAGAAAGAAGTGGTTCTTGTATATCCGGTGCCTGCATCAGATGTATTGAATATTTCAACAAGTAAAGGAATTAATGTAGTAAGAATGTATAACCACGCTGGTCAAATGGTTTATGAAAATAACAATGTATCAGCTAACAGCCTGCTTAAAGTGGACGTTTCGAGATTCACTACAGGCGGCTATGTATTAGAATTTGTCAATGCTAATGGTAAGATCCATCATAAGAAGATCTTAATCAGCAGATAATATTCTTAATTCTATGTATAGTAAAAAGGGAGCTCAAAAGCTCCCTTTTTTTTGTAGTACACATGATGTGAATTCATTCTATTATAAACATGAGTCAATATTATATCCCTGTGAAGTTTAACGGAAGTTTTTCAGGAAAATCCTGCCGCCCTGATTTTTAACTCATTGGATTTAATCCGGGTATCTTATACCGATTGGAAAAATATAGACCAATTTTACCGGATGGCAAAATATAACAGACCAATTGTCGCTCCGCTCAATTGTTCTGAATGTTTTAACCACAGGCATTAACGATTGTAAATATAAATCGTATTGTCTGGTAAAATACAGATTAAGAATATATTATGACTGTATCGGATGATAATGGATTGCAGTTTCAGCAGAATACTTAATGAGCTTCAAGCCAGTTTTGCCCGGTTTTCATATCAACTTCAACAGGAATTCTCAAAGGCATTGCATTTTTCATGTTCGATTTCACTATGTTCATTAATACATCTACCTCCGGACGATATACGTCAAATATCAGTTCGTCGTGTACTTGAAGTATCATTCTTGAACGTAACTGTTGTTTTTCAATTTCCTGCTGTATTAAGATCATGGCAAGTTTTATCATATCAGCAGCCGAGCCTTGTATAGGAGCATTAACAGCATTGCGTTCGGCAAAACCACGAACAATAGAATTGTTTGAATTAATATCTCTCAGATATCTCCGGCGTTTCATGATGGTTTCAACGTATCCGTGTTTTCTGGCAAATGCAATCTGGTTATCCATATACTTTCTGATACCTGGATATTTATTAAAATATTGATTGATAATGGCTGCTGCTTCTGACCTGTGGATATTAAGCCGTTCAGACAATCCGAAAGCAGAAATTCCATAAATAATTCCAAAATTCACAGTTTTGGCATGTCTGCGCATTTCAGAGCTAACTTCTTTTAAGTCAACATTGTAAACTCTTGAAGCAGTTGCAGCATGTATATCCGCTCCTTCAATAAAGTCGTGCATCATATTGGGGTCTTCACTTAGTGAAGCTATGATACGAAGTTCAATCTGGCTATAATCGGCAGCAAGAAGAACAAAATCTTCATTACGGGGAATAAAAGCCTTCCGGATTTCACGACCTTTTTCGGTTCTGATAGGAATATTCTGTAAATTCGGGTTATTTGAACTCAAACGACCGGTTGAAGTAACAGCCTGGTTATAAGAGGTATGCACGCGGCCTGTGCAGGCATTTACAAGGGAAGGCAATGCATCAACATAGGTTGATTTAAGTTTGGTAAGCGACCTGTATTCAAGGATAAGAGGTATGATTGGATGCTTATTGACCATTTTTAAAAGTACCTCTTCAGCAGTAGAATATTGTCTGGTTTTAGTATGCTTTGGTTTTGCATCAATTTTCATCCTGTCAAATAAAACCTCTCCCAATTGCTTTGGCGATGCAATATTAAATTGCATACCGGCATATTCAAATATTTGCTTTTCAGCTTTCTGAATTTCCACTGACAGGGATTCAGAATAGTCTTTCAAACTTTCTGTATCCAGCTTCACACCTTCTGCTTCCATACAGGCAAGAACCGGAACCAACGGCATTTCAATGTTTTCAAACAATTCACGATAATCGTTTTCAATGAGTTTAGGTTCCAATTCATTTCTTAATTGCAGCGTGATATCTGCATCTTCGCAGGCATAGTCTTTCAGAAGTTTGGGTTCCACATTGCGCATATTACCCTGATTTTTCCCCTTTTTGCCAATGAGAGATTCAATATTCAAAGTCTGGTAATTAAGACAGGTAAGCGCCATATAATCCATATTATGCCGTAGATCAGGTTCTAACAGATAATGTGCCAGCATGGTATCAAACATTTTCCCTTTTACCATGGTATCATAATACCGTAGCATAATGATGTCGAACTTCAGATTCTGCCCGGTTTTCTCTATTGTTTCATCTTCAAAAAGAGGTTTGAATTCATGAACGATCTGTAAGGCGTCATTGTAATTTTCAGGAAGTATAACACACCAGGATTCATGTGGCTTTACAGCAAAAGACATACATACCAGTTCGGCGCTGTGAATGTCAAGGCCTGTGGTTTCAGTATCGAAACAAAAACTTTTATGTTTTTTCAAAACATCAATCAGTTGCCTGCGTTGCTCTGCATTTTCTACCAAATGATATTTGTGCTCAGTTGTATGAATATTTGCTGTACCATCATCATTATCAAAGATTTGAGCAGGAGTGCCAAATAAGCTTCCTTGTACATCATTAATCTTTTTTTCAGTCTTTTCCGAACTGCTGTTAAGATCACTAAATACCCGTTTTGCAAAAGTCCTGAATTCCAGCTCGTCAAGTATTTCTTTCAGTTGTTCCTGATTTGGCTCAGTATATTTAAGCTCATCTTCATTGAAATCCACAGGCACATCAAGGATAATGGTAGCAAGCTGTTTTGAAATTACAGCCTGTTGTTTATGAGTTTCAACCTTTTCACGAAGTTTGAGATTTTTTATCTGATCACTGTTTTCAATCAGGTTCTCAAGCGAGCCAAACTCTTTAAGTAATTTCCGGGCCGTTACTTCACCGACTCCGGGTATCCCGGGGATATTATCAGAACTATCGCCCCACAATCCAAGCATATCAATAAGCTGTTCAGGTTTTTCTATCCCGAATTTTTCACAAACTTCCGTTACCCCCATTACACTGGCTTTCTCACCAAATTTCCCGGGTTTATAAATCAGGATCTTATCAGAAACCAACTGACCGAAATCCTTATCAGGCGTCATCATATATACCGTGAAATCTTTTTTTTCAGCTTCTTTGGCAAGAGTTCCTATTATATCGTCTGCTTCATAGCCATCCATAGCCAGTATAGGTATATTAAAGGCTTTCAGAAGTTCAATGATATAAGGTATTGATGCTGCCAGATCTTCAGGGATCGCTTCTCTGTTGGCTTTATAATCAGCAAAATCTTCATGCCTCACAGTAGGTGCATGTGTATCAAAAGCCACCCCTATATGAGTTGGTTTTTCATTTTTCAGAACATCATAAAGCGTATTTGCAAAACCAAGGACAGCGCTGGTATTCAATCCTTTTGAGTTAAAACGCGGATTCCGGTTCAAGGCATAATATGCCCGGTAAATTAATGCCATGGCATCGAGCAGAAAAAGCTTTTTTTGCATTGACTTATTTATTTAGCTTGTTTACAGAATTTTATTGATCGTTGTTTGTTCAGAAAATGACTTCCTGGTTTTCGAGTATGTTTCAGTTTAATTACACTATTATTTCATTCCAAAAGTATACAATATTAGGGAACTTCAATTGGTTACTGAAACTTTGACAGGCAGGTTCCTATTGTTATTCCGGACGGTTCCTTAAAAAATGGCTATATTTAACCCTTTTAGCAGAATTAAAACTGCGTTTCAGAATTTATACCTGATCTGTGCCTTGAGTTCACTTCTTGTATTACCCGATATTTCATCTAATCCACTTCCAAGGCTGTTGACGTTTGAAAACCATGATCTACTGTACCGTAACCAGCATTCAAAGTGTTTTGAAATTTTGTAATTCAATAGCAGATAAACCCTGCTGCCTTTATAATAATAAGCTGGAACGCTGAAAGCGTATAAAATATCATTTTCATATGCGTAAATCCTTTCGTCGAAAGTGTCTGTGTCAAATAAAGCATAACGGGTTGTAAGAGAAAAAGGGAATTTTACAGGTTTCCAAATCACATCCTGGTATATCAGATATCCGTTTTTCCTGACCTTATCCGTTCCTGTATTTATTACACGTTCAAACCTGTTGCGCATGGTAAGTTGAGGTAAAGCCATATAACTTATATGAAACCTGAAACTTTGCTTTTCGTATGGATTTAGCGAGGTGATTTTCTCATTTTCTGCGAAATTTTGCTCACGTTGTTTATACCTGTATTTTAATCTTATTTCTGCTGTTCTGGATATTGAATATGTGAACTCACCGCTATATTCCTTACCCTGCGAAGGTGCGTTTACCCGGAATCTCAACCACTGAAAGCGGAAATGGTCAACATAACCTGAAAAATTCAATCCGGGTGCAAGCATAAAGTACATACCCAGAAAAAGTCCGTTTTCGCCTGCGTTCGAACTTTCAGCAAAAGGTGCATTGTAAAGGTTCTGATAGTTTTTGTCATATTTTCTGTAAATCCCACTAAGCACGAGTCGTGGTGATGGAAAAAGCGAAGTACCTACAAGTATTGCCGAACCACCTGAAGCACTTTTTGAGATTTCTCCAAATAACTGTCCTCCCCGAAACAAATACAGTATATCAGCACCCAATGCGTGGTTTTCATCACCTCTGAAATAAAACTTATTATAAAGCTGTGCTGAAGGTTCAAGATTGGCACTAAGTTTCATCTTATAGAAAGTCAGTCCGGTCTGAAATCTTGTTCCGGTAAACGAGGCTCTGCCACCAAACAGTGTTTCCGTTACTGAATGTCGGTTGTTCAGTTCACGGGGTATGCGGTGTAGTCCGGTATATAATAATGCACTTACTTCAGTTGCTTTACCACTAATACTATCAGTCTTACTTATGGTTGCATCTATTTTTTTGTGCGAACCAAAAGCTGTAAAAGTAAATCGCTTGTAACCAAATGTAACGGCACTGCCTCTTAGAAATTGATTTTCATTTACCGAAGTGTTGGGTTTGATCCCGCGCTGTGTTTTCCTTATACTTGTAACGTCTGAAGTTTTGCCAAAAGAGTATGAAGTCCAGAAAGTTAACCCCTGCCCGAATTGCAGATGATAATCTCCGATTATTATATCTCTTAAAAATTTATTACCCTTGACAAAAACAAAACCTGAATAAAAGTCGAAGCCATTTTTCTGACTTCCTTTAAAAAATTCCTCACCCGGGTCTTTTTCGGCCGTAAAACCCCATCGCACTCTGTTATAATAATTATATGCATAACGGGTGTAGAGTTTAAACGGGCTTCCCAAATATCTCTGATTAGGGTTCTTTATTAACAAAGAATCTTCAATAGGGGAGAACCCCAGTTGTGTTTCAAGTAATTGCTGATATCTTACAAATAATTGATTCCTTCCATATTTAAAAGCCTGCCCGGGAGTGATCCTGGCCTTAGTTCTGGTATCTATAAATGTGATAAAAGGTTTCAGCATGGATATCACTTCTCTGTCGAAGCCATCAATATATGCAAGCTCGTAAATACTGACAATCTTCCCGTAATCGCTGATGTACTTCAGCAGATTGTTGATTTGCAGATCATTAAGAAAGAAAAGCTGCCTTAGCTCATCGAATGTTGCGATATTTACCGGCAAAGGGTATGTAACGAAATACTCCAGTTCAGCAAAAAGGTCGGTGTAATCGTATTCACTTTCGCTTGCTTCGGCGTGATCTTCAAGTGCTTCTTCCACCTTTTGAGAACCCGATGGTGATATTTCAGGCTCCTGTGCCCGGACAAAAGTATAAAACATGAAGAATATCATTGTGATTATCAATGATTTGCTACTAAACCTTAGTAATATCTTACAGCACTCTGTCATGTTTTTATTTTGCTATCCATATTAATGAGGCTTGAGGCGAATATCCAAGTACTTCATGCCTTACTGCCGAAATATCAAAAGTAAAACTGCCAAAATTGAATCCAAAGCCAAAGGCATGGTTCAGCGGATTGGTACTAATACCGGCTCTGACTGCTGCAAACTCTTTTAATTTATATTCAATTCCGGTTCGGATCGAAGGCTTGTAGCGCATATCTTTTTCCGCTTCGGCAGTAATGAATAGGTTTTTTTCAATTTTGTAATGTAAACCCAGACGGTAAATAGCAGGGAGGTATTCGTCAGAACCCTTAACCATTATTTTATGTAGTGGATTTGCCAGCATAGCGGCAATAGTCAGTTCTTTGGTAAGGTTCACATTAAAACCGGCTGCAAATGAAATATCAGTACGGCTCCCATAATTTTCACTTAGCCGTGTGTGCAAAGCATTAAGCCTGACCCCGGCTCTCAGGCGTTCTCCGAAATCTCGTCCATATGCGAGACCAACGAAACTCTGACTATATAAATTTGAACCAATCTGGTTGAATGCTAATCCAAAAACGCCATAACCTGTAGGTAAAATGGTAGTAATACTGCTGATACCCATTTCGCGAACCAGAAAACGATTTTCATAATTTACTGCGGCGGCAATTTTTTCAATATCTGATAAATTTGCCGGATTATTAAATGCTGCCCAAACATTTTTAACAGCAACTGAGGTTCTTGCCATACCGCCAATATCAGCACCCACAGGTTCAAATGCAGCTTGTGTGTAGGCAGAATTGAAATGCAGTAGTGTAAAAAAACAAATAAGCAGTATAATATTACAATGTCTCAATTGTATTAAAATCATTATTGTTAATTTTGGCACTAAGATACATCATATAAACCTGATATGCAATATATGGATTTAAGAAAACTTATTGATTTTCTGAAAGCCTTGAGAATTAACAATGACCGTGAATGGTTTCAGAAAAATAAAACGCAATACGATCTGATTAAAGACGATATGCTGGCTTTTATTGGCAGGCTTATTCAGCAAATTTCAGTATTTGACCCTGAAATAAGTTTAGTAACTCCCAAAGAATGTATTTTCAGAATTTACCGTGATGTCAGGTTTTCGAAAGATAAATCACCATATAAGACACATATCGGGGCTTTTATTTCAAAATCGGGACGCAATGGTAATAATCCGGGCTATTATCTTCATTTTGAACCGGATAATTCTTTTATAGCCGGCGGATTGTATATGCCACCTCCGGAAATTCTGAAAGCTGTGCGCGATGAAATTTATTATAACACTGAAGAGTTCGTATCCATGCTGTCTCATCCTGATTTTTTGAAATATTTCGGAAAACTCGATGATTATGACAAATTAATAAGACCTCCAAAAGGTTTTTCAGCCGATTGGCAACACGTAGATTTTGTAAAATACCGCTCATACGTGGTAACACATTATTTGTCAGAGGAGAACCTATATTCTCAAGATTTGGAAAGTGTGATTTCATCAGTTTTTTATGCAATATACCCATTGAATAAGTTCTTGAACAGGGCAAAAGAAAATATGGAGGGTTAGGTTTAAATCAAACAATTTAACAACTTCAAAATCATAAAAACATGTCGAAAAATTTTAACCGCAGAAAATTCATCAAAACCTCAATACTTGGAAGCATTGGGGTTTCAGCATTAGGTAAGGATATACTGGCAGAAAGTTCTCAGAAGCAAGACAAGTCAGTGGAATCAAAACCAAAACAAAAAAAACAATATGAGAAGGATGCACCTAAATTACGTGTCGGTTTTATTGGTGTTGGTTTGCGAGGACGTTCAAGTCTTAATCTCGTGTTAAGAAGAGAAGATTGTATTATTCCATGTGTAGCTGATCCTGAACCAAAAGCCATTGAATCAACAATGAAAATGTTTGACGATGCCGGACAAACCAAACCTGTTGCATATCAGAATGGCGATTACGATTATCTGAATATGCTTGATAAAGAAAAACTTGATGCTGTGATCATTTCTTCTCCATGGACCTGGCATAGTCGTCAGTCAATAGCAGCAATGAACCGTGGCTTGTATACCGGATGTGAAGTATCAGGGGCTTTTTCGCTGGAGCAGTGCTGGCAACTGGTTAATACTCACGAAAGTACAGGCTCACATTTTTTCTTTCTTGAAAATGTTTGTTACCGCCGCGATGTTATGGCTGTTTTGAATATGGTAAGGAACAATGTTTTCGGCGAACTTATCCATCTTGAATGTGGTTATCAGCACGATTTGCGTGATGTGAAATTCAATGATGGTAAAACAGTTTACTCACGTGGTTCGGAATTTGGCGAAAAAGCTGTCAGTGAAGCAAAATGGAGAACTATTCATTCTTTGAACCGTAATGGAGATTTGTATCCTACCCATGGAGTAGGACCGGTAATGAATTACATAGATATTAACCGTGGAAATCGTTTTGTTTATCTGGTCTCAATGGCATCCAAAGCACGTGGATTACATGAATATTTAAAAGAGGTTGATCCTGATCATTCTAATGCTCAGCTTGAATGGAAGCTTGGAGATGTAGTTACTACCCTGATCCATTGCAATAATGGCGAAAAAGTAATTGTAAGTCATGATACTAACCTGCCCCGTCCTTATTCATTGGGTTTCAGAGTGCAGGGTACTAAGGGTTTATGGATGGATGTGAATGGTTCTGTTCATATAGAAGGCGTTTCAGAACCACATCGTTGGGATAAACAGCAATCATGGTTCGAAAAATATGACCATCCTTTATGGAAACGCTATGAAAACGATGCTGCCGGAGCCGGGCACGGAGGTATGGATTGGTTTTTAATCAATGCTTTTGTTGAATCAGCTAAAAAGAATGAAGCACCACCAATTGATGTTTATGATGCTGCTACAATGTTGTCAATCACTACATTAAGCGAAAAATCAATTACTATGGGCAGCGCACCCATGACTTTTCCTGATTTTACAAATGGCCGCTGGATAAGCAAAAAGCCAAACTTTGGGTTGAGTGATCTTTATTGATGGAGTAAAGAATTTTTGCCAGAGCAATGCCCTAAAAATATTTATTATGAACCAGACATGATCAAAATGCTGAAATTTGGTGCATTATCCCTTTAACGATCTCATGCATGGCTTCCTGATTTTCTTTCATGCTTTCAGCAAGCCTGATCTGAGCACGTGTTCTTACTATATTATGTTCAGGATAATTTATTGTGTAGTACTTGTCTCCATTCAGATAATCAGTCAGAAATCGCATAGCTTGCATATACGTTATATACTGACTTGAGAGTGCCAGATGGTCAACTTCGGCAGGATTTAATATTTTATGGGTTTTATTGATAAATCCTTCAGCGAAAGCTTTGAAAATATTTAAATCAATGCTGATTTTACTCAGGTCTTTTTCGTCTTCTGCTGAACTTGCGGCAGTGGTTCTTATAGCATCTCCAAAGTCATTCAGCACGGTTCCGGGCATTACCGTATCTAGATCAATAACGCTTATTGCCTTACCGGATTCATTGAAAAGCACATTATTGATCTTTGTATCATTATGGGTGACTCTGAGAATAAAATCGCCTTTGGATTCACGTGATTGTATATTCATCATCGGTTCAAACCAGTCGAAGATGAATTCCAGTTCAGATTTAACAGAATCTGATCGTTTTGCAACATTATTTTTTAATGCATTTTCAAAATCAGCAAACCTTTTGGTCAAAGAATGAAAACCGGGTATTACAGGTTTTAGAAGATGAGCAGGTAAATCGTCAAGATCAAAAATAAAATTGCCGAAAGCTCTCCCTGCTTCATAGGCTATTTGTAAATCATTAATTGTATCAAAGCTAAGCCCGGGAATGAAAATAAGAATACGCCAGCAGGCACCCGAATCATCTTTGTAATAATTTTTTTCAGTATGAGTCTGAACCATCTGCGGAGCTATAAAGCCCTGAGGATTAGATTTCTTTGAATTCAGATGATTTATGACCAATGAAATGTTGTTCATAAGAAGATCAATGTCAGGAAAAACATGATCATTGATTTTTTGTAAAATATAATCCGGAGCATCCGGTTCGGCAGTATTTATTAAATAAGTTCTGTGAATATGACCAGAACCAATTTGTTTCCCGCCCGAATATGTTCCGGATATCTTGAACTTTTCAAAAATATTTTTTAGCAATGCGTTCAGTTTTATTGTGATTTATTGAATGCAAAAGTATGAAAGTTATGCAAAATAAAAGATTGCCGAGAATCATAATAATATGAAGAACGTGGTCAACTCATTGATAATCAGTTTATTGATAGGCGGGTTCTTGCTGAAATTATGAGCATACATGTTGTCAATTATGAAAAGGTCGTAACCGGATATCTTTAATCCAGATACAATGACATGATTGGGATTGTTGTAATAAATGAATCATTTATTGAGGTGGCTTTCCTGAATAAACCAGCCTTCCAAAACGTACATGAATGTGAATTATCATGTATTAGCGTCTGTAAACTCAAATGCGAATTATTTGCCATCATTAGTACTATGGCAGAGGTATTTGATAACAGAACAATGAAGGATACTTACATAAAAGAATAAGGCAATAAAATCAAAGCATTCTGTTAACGCTTTAATTAAGTGGTGTTTATGAACCCTGAGAATATATTAAACTGATTACACCCGGATATGAAATCAATGATCATGATGATCAGCATCCGAATCTTCCTTAGTCAGGTGTACAATTCTGTACGGGTGTTCGGGTTTGGCATATATTGAATACAGTTTCAATGGCTCATCACCAATATTAATGATGTTATGCCATTTACCTGTAGGAACCAGAATAACATCATCATCGCTGGCAATGCGTTCAAATGTTAATTCGTTTTCATTATCTCCCATCAGAACTTTTGCCTTGCCATCTTCAATGCGCAGAAACTGCTCAATGTCATAATGAACTTCAAGACCTACCTCACTACCTACAGGAATTGACATTACAGTGAGTTGTAGATGTTCTCCTGTCCAGATCGCTGTTCGGAAAGTCTGATTTTCAAGGGTGTAGTCTTCAATATTGATTACTAGTGGGTTGGCGCCATGATCTTTTAAGATCACCTCTTCTCTTACTTTTTTAATATCGTCCACTATTGTTTCCTGTTTTTTCTTTGCTGCTGGCTCACATGCGGAGCAAACAAGCAAAACAACTGTAATTAAGGGTATTAGCTTTCTCATAATACTGAATTTAATGAGTTATTTATTGGATTTATTATTTTTGGATTGCAAGATAATAAAAAAACGGAACTCTAATGAATTTAGTTGCGGATTTATAGAAAACATTCAAATATTTTTAAGACCCGAGGACTTCTTCAACTTTATCAAAGCCTTCCTGATTTTCTGAAAGAACTACAAGAACATCAAATGCCTCAATAATTGTTGATCCATTGGGAGTAATATATTCTTCATTTCTTTTTATTATTGCTATCAGTGTGTTAGGCGGGAACCCTAACTCAACAATTGGTTTATTGACTGCTTTGGAATTGAGTGAAATTTTAATTTCTTTCATTGCAGTTTTTGGAATATCATCAAGAAATTTATCAATTTTACTTTCAGGTCGTTCCTTGATAGGTAATGCCAGATTCAGCCATTTAGCCACTATCGGCAGCGATGTTCCCTGAATTAATACAGATGTAACAGAAATGAAAAATACGATATTAAAGATCATATTAGCTTTTTCAATGCCTGCCAGTAAAGGGTAAGTTGCAAATACGATAGGAACAGCACCTCTCAAGCCAACCCATGAAATATAAAGTCGCCTCTCAAATTTCATTTTAAAAAATGCAAGACTAATAAAAACACTTATCGGACGGGCTGCAATAATTAAAAACAATGAAATAATTAAGCCAATACCAATAATAGGAACTATTTGTGATGGAAAAACAAGCAATCCAAGTATTAGGAATAATACGATCTGCATTAGCCAAGCAAGACCATCATAATTTTTGTAAATGGTTTTTTTGTGTCTTAGATCCTGATTTCCCAAATAAATTCCACAAATATAAATAGCCAAAAATCCGTTACCTCCAACAAAATCAGTAGCAGAAAAAGTAATAAACATTAAAGCAATCACTAACGCAGGATAGAGACCTTCGTAATCAAGTTTGATTCTGTTAATTACTATTTTACTTAACTTTCCGAACCCAAAACCAGCTAACCCACCAATTATCATTTGCTGCAGAAACAAGGGAATGATTGAAATTATATTTTGTGTTTCATCAATAACTAAGGTTAAAAAGACTATGGTTAAAATATAAGCCATAGGATCATTGCTTCCGCTTTCCAACTCCAGGGTGGGTCTTAAGTCTAAATCCAGAGAAAGTTTTTTAGAACGCAAAATAGAAAAAACTGCGGCTGCATCAGTTGAAGAAACAATTGATCCCAGCAACATACTTTCGTAAAAAGTAAAGTCAGTTACAAACCAGACAAATGTACCAAGAATAATTGCAGTAAGCAATACTCCCAAAGAGGATAATATAAGTCCTTCTTTCAAAATTGGCTTGACTGAAGTCCAGCCTGTACTAAAACCTCCAAAAAATAAAATAAAGTTCAGCGCAATGATGCCAATAAACTGAGCTATCTTAGGATTATCGAAATGTATGCCTAAAATTCCCTCAGATCCTGCCAGCATACCTATTGTAAGAAAGAGTAGTAATGTTGGAACACCAAATCTATATGAGGTTTTTCCGAAAATTATGCTTACGAAAAGAAGTAGTGAACCAACAAGGAGTATGTTTTCAGTTGTTAGAGTCATTCTTTATTTTTTAATCTGAATTTTCCTTAATTATTTCTGTCTTAGTTCTGAAAAAGTTCTTATTCTTCTATTCACGTTGGTTTAAAGTGTTTGTTTTGAGTAATATAAGTCTTACTGATTTCAGTTAAAAAGTGCAGCTCTCTTATTATTAAAGGCTAAAGCCCGGTTTTTATTAAACATAATATACGTTTCCATTATACTGTGAGTTATAGCGACTTGCAAGTATATTAGGGTTTTGTTATTGTAGGTCAAAAGTACAATATTTTTTAATGAAATTGCATAAATGCTTTAAATTTCAAAGACGCTGTTTTTATTTTTCTATATTTGCTTAATATTACAGGAAGATGAAAAATAACAAATTCTATACCGTATGGATAGGTAAGATTCCCGGGGTTTATCAGGATTGGGAAACCTGTTCAGAGCAAGTCAATGGTTTCAAAGGAGCAAAATATAAATCGTTTCCTTCATTACAGGAGGCTGAAACTGCATTTCAGGCAGGTCCTGATAACTATTTCATTAAAGAGCTAAAGCAGGAAAAGGCTTCGTGGAAGACTCTTACTGAGGGCAGACCTGAAGCCAACAGTATTTCAGTTGATGCTGCCTGCAGCGGAAATTCGGGAGTTATGGAATATCGGGGTGTTTACACTGAAACCGGAACAGAGATTTTTCATCAGGGACCTTTTCAAAAGGCTACAAATAATATTGGCGAGTTTTTAGCTATTGTTCATGCTTTAGCCTGGTTGAAAAAGAATGATCTCGAACTTCCGGTTTATACCGATTCAAGAACAGCCATTACCTGGTTAAAGAATAAAGAGGTTAAAACTAAACTGGTTCGGACAGAGGAAAACGAGAAGGTTTTTGAACTCATTCAACGTGCTTTAAATTGGCTTGATACAAATCATTACAATGTGCTGGTTATGAAATGGAATACAAATCTGTGGGGAGAAAACCCGGCAGATTTTGGAAGGAAATCCTAAAAGTGTGGAATGATAGGTAAAAGGGTTTTAACCTCTTTGAATATTTTGATTTATTTCTCAGTGCTGTTTCCCAGGATTGGTCAATCACCGCATCATATCCTATTCCAGATATATCTTTTTGCTGACTTTAAGATTATCGTTATAAATAACTGCGATAAAAATACCGTGTAAATTTTCTGGCAGATTTACTGAGCTTCCGGGGTTCAATTTTGTTATGAAGACCATTTGACCGTCCGACGCATATAGTTTTAGCTCAATGGAATCAAATGAAAAATGATTTTCTTTTATTTCAATATAAAGGCGCCTATCTGATACTCGGATATTAATAAGATGCTGGTCTTCAGTTTCCCGAATTCCGGATGCTTCTTTCAGAAACAGCCATTTATAAGCTTCAGTAAATTGTGAGCGCCAGAACTGTTCGTTATGCTGACCGCCAGGTATAACTTTCAGCAATAATTCCTCAGCACTGAAACCAGAAGCCAGCAATGTGTCCATCATAATGTTCATCTGATGAACCAGACTGCTGCTTTCACTTGTTCCACCCATCAGATAGTAGCGTATTGCTTGATTTTTTCCTGTTTCATAAGCGAAAATATAAGATGAATCACTAAACCAGAATGATGGGGAAAAGACTCCTGCCATGCTGAAAACATCCTGATATTTCAAACCAATGTAATGAGATATCAAACCACCAAGAGAGCTGCCCATAATTCCGGTATGTTCACGTTGGGGCAGGGTCCGGTAGTTTTCATCAATGTATGGCTTAAGTGTTTCCACGATAAAACGGGCGTAAAAATCACCTTCACCGCCACCATACTGAGGATTTGTCCATGGAGTATATTCTGCTATTCTGTGTTCACCACCATTATCAATGCCTACAACAATAGGAACCTGTTTACCGGCGTCGTACAATGAGTTTAATGATTCATCCACTTCCCACTCGCCGCTGAAAGAAGTGTAGAGGTCAAAAAGGTTTTGCCCGTCATGCATATACAATACGGGATAATGATTTGTTGTGGAATCGTAGTCGGGTGGCAGGTATAACCATATACGCCTTGTTCGGTTAAGTTGAGGCATGAAAAACGAATTGCTCATTACAACTACATTTGAAGCTGCTGTACTTCCCTGCCCCCCAGTATCTTCCCAGCTTTGAATTGCAAGATACAGAGTATCAGTGCTTCCAAAAGTAAATTTTCGGTTTGGCAGAAAACCTCCAGTTGCACTTCCTTCTACACTTTGCCAGCTACCTCTGGTAAATTTGAATTCAATAGTACCAGTCCCTTCAATCACTATCTGAGCTTGTCCGTTATTATTTGGATGAAGGATAAAGTCAGGGTTCCCCGGATTCCAGTTATTGAAGTTACCGGCTATATATATCTGGTCTCCATCAGGGGTATTTGCAGGTACTGAAGTAATAATCATGGTTACTTCAGCAGATTGAACTGAAAGAAAACTTAAAGTCAACAAAAGCATTAACAGATTTGTTTTCATAAATACTACTGTATTGTGTTTAACATGCTTGCAAAAATAATCAAATTGATTAGTTGGAAAACAAGGATACGGGGAGCAAATGAGCATGATTACAGTATCATAGGTTTTACAATAATTGAGTGCAGCACTCGTTTTAACAATTCGGGAGTCTGATTCATTGATTTCAAGGAAAACTTTGTGATTTTAACCCATCATCTGCCGCTGCCAAACGATTAATTATTTTGATGAAAAGATTTTTTCTACCTATACTTTTATCTTTTTTGATGCTCCAGGGCTACGTGTCCGGTCAAGAGATAGTTGTAAGACAAACTCTGAAATGGGATGAAGCCCTGACTCTTCTTCATAATGACCCCCCAACTTATTTTTTGAATTTTGAAGATGCTTATTGCCCTTCATCGGCAGGTATTCCGGCTTTTCAGAATACGGTTTTCTTCCCAGAAAGAAATTCGGTTTTTGTTTCCTTTGATATCATGAACCTTGTTTTTGATTCAACTGACATGAGTTCTTTTATCAGTTATGAAGGCTTTGATCTAATTGAGAATGAGATAAATATTCTTGCTGAACCAGTTAAATCGCGCAATCAGAATGGAGTTCATATTTCTTTTGTTCCGCTTGTAACTGATATATCTTCTGAAAAGGTTTACAAACTTGTTGAATTTGAGATTATTGTCCGGTATCATACTGAAGAAAGCGATGGCGGCAGATTGAAAAATAATTATACTACGCAATCGGTATTTGCCACAGGACGTTGGTATAAATTTTCTGTTATTGAAACGGGTGTTTACAAAATAACTTATAATGATCTGGTAAGTGCAGGTATGAATCCTGCCGGTATAAATCCAAAGAATTTAAGGCTTTATGGAAACGGAGGTGGAATGCTCCCTGAACCCAATTCAATTCCGCGTCATGATGATCTTGTTGAAAATGCTATCATTGTGGTAGGGGAAGAGGACGGGGTTTTCAATACTCAGGATTATATTTTGTTTTTCGGGCAAAGTCCGCATGAGTGGAGTTATACACCAGGTTCTCAAACATTTGAGTTCAGGCATAATATATATTCTGATCATAATTATTATTTCCTTACTGCCGATCACGGACAAGGCAAACGAATAGCATTGCTGCCAAATGAAGGAACGCCTGCAAATTATTTTGTCAATACTTTCGATGATTATATGGTTCATAGCCTTAATACTGAGAACCTTATGAAATCGGGCAGACAATGGTATGGTGAGAAATTTGATGGTATTCTTACAAGAGATTTCAAATTTAACTTTCCGAACCGGGTTCTGGATTCAGCTTTTACTACTCAGATACATGTAGCCGCAAGTTCCCTCAAACCTACCAAATTTGTATTCGATATCAACGGAACTAACCTTCAGGCCAATATATCACAGGTAAGTGGCGGAAATTATCCGCCTGTTGCAAAAGATAATATTATTACCAGCAAATTGGTGAGTGCTCAGTCTGATATTGATATTAAAATCACATATCATAAAAGTTCATCACCTTCAAAAGGGTGGCTTGATTATATCTGGATACATGCTTTCAGACGTTTAAGAATGAGCGGAGATCAGATGGCGTTCAGAAGTCTCAATTCGGTTGCTCCCGGTCGTGTTTCTGAATTTAGGGTTGCAAACACCAATACAGCACATTTGATATGGGATGTCAGCGATCCGGCTAATGTTGGCAAGATTGATGCAGCATTGCAGAGCGGTGAAATGGTTTTCAGGCTTGGCACCGGACAAAAAAGGGAATTCATTGTTTTTGATCCTGCCAAAGCTTATAATGTTGTTTTTGTGGAAAATGTTGCAAATCAGAATCTTCATGGCGTCAATGTTCCTGATTTATTAATAGTTACTCATCCTCTTTTTCTTGACGAAGCCTGTCGTCTGGCTACTTTTCATAAAAACAATTCCGGTATTGACACACTTGTTGTAACAATACCCTTGATTTATAATGAGTTTTCGTCAGGAAAGCAGGATGTAACGGCTATCCGTGACTTTGCCCGTATGCTGTATGAACGTGATCAGGGAACTGAAAAGTTTCGTTATCTTCTGATCTTTGGCGATGCTTCTTACGATTATAAAGATAGGATTGAAAAGAATACGAACTTTGTACCGGGCTGGATGTCGTACGAATCCCTTGAACCTGTACAATCCTACATAACCGATGATTATTATGGATTTCTTGATATTTCCGAAGGTGGTGCGGGAGCTAATATCATTGATCTGGGGATAGGCAGACTGCCTGCCGGTACAATAGAAGAGGCAGCGGCAATGGTTAATAAGATCATTTATTATTCTGAAAACTCAGAAATAACTATGGGTGACTGGCGGAACAATATCTGTCTTATTGCTGATGATGAAGATAGTAATATTTATATCAGAGACTCGGAAATTCTTGCTAAGATCATTGATTCAACATATAGTGCTTTTAACCTTAGTAAGATATACCTCGATGCATATACTCAGGTTTCTGTACCCGGTGGTAATCGTTATCCTGAAGTTAATGCCGATATAAACAAAGAAGTGCAAAGAGGAGCGCTGATAGTTAATTATATTGGTCATGGTGGGATTTTAGGGCTTGCTCACGAAAGGGTTCTTGAAATAGTGGATATTAAGAACTGGACAAATTACGATCGCATGACCGTTTTCATCACTGCTACCTGCGAATTCGCCTATTTCGACGATCCGTCACATACTTCTCCGGGAGAGCTTGTTTTGCTTAACCCAAATGGTGGGGGAATAGCCTTGTTCACTACTACACGACCAACGTATGCAACTTATAATTTCTCATTGAACAAACGAATGTTTGAAAATTCTTTCCGGCGTATTAACGGAGAGTACCCTCGCCTGGGAGATATAATGAGGTTGTCAAAACAACATTCAGCACTTGATCTTAACGCCAGAAAATTTGTGCTGCTTGGCGACCCTGTGATTAGAATGAATATTCCTGCTTATGATGTTAAAACTACCCATGTGAATGAAATCGAGATTGGCGGTGGCATAATGCCTATAATGAAAGCTTTGTCAATGGTAAATATTAAAGGCAATGTAACCAACTTTGAAGGAAATGTGATTGATGATTTTAATGGGACACTTGTTCCTGTTATTTTCGATAAATCACAAAAAGTAGTTACCCTCGCTAATGACGGAGGTGAGACTTATACGTTTGAGGTTCAGGAGAATATTGTTTACAAAGGAAAGGTGAGCATTGAAAACGGTGAATTTGATTTTTCATTCATTGTTCCTAAAGATATTGCATATATTTACGGTTCGGGTAAAATAAATTATTATGCAAGCGATGGAAAACGCGATGCCCACGGAAGCGAACAAAGGATAATAATTGGTGGATATAACGAAGCAGCGGCACTTGATACTAAAGGACCGGAAATTGACCTTTACATTAATGATGAGAATTTTGAGTCAGGGGGAATTACCGATCAGAATCCCATACTTCTGGCTGTTGTGAGCGATGAGAGTGGTATTAATACTACCGGTATAGGTATAGGCCATGATATTACAGCCGTTCTTGACCATGAAACCGAGAAAGCATATCTGTTAAACGATTTTTATCAGAGCGATCTCGATACTTATCAATCTGGAACTATACGTTATCCGTTTTATAAAATACCTGACGGACATCATCATCTGAAATTAAAGGTTTGGGATATTTATAATAATCCTGGTGAGAAATCCATAGAGTTTGTAGTTGCATCATCAGGTAAAATAGCTTTGCAGAAAGTGTTTAATTTTCCTAATCCATTTCATGACAGAACCAAATTCATGGTTGAGCATAATCAGGCTGCTGCTACAATTGACTTTGCAGTAAATATATACTCACTCGATGGGCGATTACGTAAAACATTTAAACAAACTGTAATTACAGGTAATTACCGTTCGGTGATATTCGATTGGGATGGCAGGGGTGATGATGGGCAATATCTTGAAAGAGGTACATATGTTTATAAAGTGATCATGCAAAACCCTGATACAGGCTATGAGGAAAAAGGCAGTAAACTGGTGATCATCAGGTAGTAAGCAACTATTTTATGGCTGAAGCAGTCTTTTTTTCACCCATAAAAACAAAAACTAACAATGTTCAAAAGAAGCATTACAATATTAATCTGTTTTGTTTTTTCGGTTTTCAATTTTATTTATTCTCAAACCTATGAAAATACAATAAAATGGAAATCTTCCGGATTGATGTATAATCCTTCAGAACCCAATCTTCCTGCTCTTTATTTTGATGATTACCTGCCGGATGAAGAAACCGGTTTACCCTTATTTGTATCCTCTTATGCCCTGGAAGGTAATTATACCCATTATGATATTAATTTGAGCCACGAAGTTTTTGAACCGCTTTCGCAAGAGGAAGCCCTTGACTTTCCTGCTGATTTTATGCCTGGCTTGAAAGTTGAAATAAAATCATTTGATATCCTGCGTATTAGGAAAAAGCCTGTAATGAATGTTGTTTTATTGCCATTCAGACAAAATGAGGAAGGTGAAATTGAGAAATTAATGTCATTTAGGCTTGAGTTTCACGGAAATATTGCTTTTGCCTACAAATCCCAACGCAGTTATGCCGAACGCTCGGTGCTTGCTGATGGTAACTGGGTAAAAATTAAAACTTCGAAGTCAGGTGTCTGTAAAATTACAGGACAAGAGCTATTATCAGCCGGATTACAGATTAATAACGTTAATCCTGACAATATAAGGCTGTATGGAAATGGTGGAGCCATGCTTCCTGAACAAAATGATATTCTCCGAATTGACGATCTGCAGGAGCTTGCTATAGAGGTGATCACAGAAAACTCTTGGAGGTTCAGAGAAAACGACTGTATTTTATTTTACAATCCTTCACCTCATAATTGGAAACCGGTTAATGACCCTGAAAACCTGCGTTTTGAATATGAGCATAATCTATACTCTGATTATTCTTTTTATTTTCTGACTATTTCAGATTCCCCGGGCAAGCGGGTACAATCCCTGGAATCAGTAAATGAGCCATTTACGCATAAGGTTCTGACATTTCATGATTTTGCTGTTTATAAACCCGATTCTCTCAATTTAGGACGGCTGGGCAGAAGATGGTATGGCAATAAAATTGATGGAGGCACAGGACAACATCCCTTGCCCGTTTTCAAATTTCCTGATATTGATTCCACATACAGGGTTTTGTTCCGAAGCAGTTTTGCATTAAATTCCAGCGAAACCTCACGAATAAAGTTATACATTAACGATAATGAATTTCTTAGCTCTCCTGTGAACCGGCCAAATTCTTACTGGCTTGCAAATACGGTTACTATGAATTCAGCATTTTTTACTGCAGATTCTGTTTTAACCCCGGCATTTGAACACCTGTCAGGTGATCCTTCTTCTGCGGCATGGGTTGATTTTATTGAAGTAAATCTGAAACGTAATCTGAAATATACTGAAGGACAGTTCCCATTTCGTGATCCCGGATCGGTAGGGGAAGGTAATATTAGCAAATTTATGCTGGCTGAACCAGCTGATGATATGAAAATATGGGATATTTCAGCTTTTGAAGAACCTTACGAGATTAATTACCAGATTGAAAACGATAACCTTGTTTTTAATTTACCAACTCCTGAACTTCGCTGGTTTGTAGCCTTCTCAGTTGCTGATGCTTATAAAGTTATTAGCATTGAACCTATTCAAAATCAGAACCTTCATGGCCTTGAATCACATGATCTTATTATTGTGGCACCTGAAATCCTTATGTCAGAGGCTGAGGAATATGCCCGGTTAAGGCGTGAAACATCAGGGATTTCAGTACTGGTAGTTTCAGTTGAGCAGATTTATAATGAGTTTTCATCCGGAAGCCTTGATCCCACTGCAATAAGGGATTTTATGAAAATGTTTTACGATCGTGCTCAAAACGGACACGAGCCCCGTTATCTCCTGCTATTTGGGGATGGTTCGTACGATTCAAAAGACAGAATAACTGATAATAAAAATCTTATACCTACTTATCAGTCGGTTGAATCATTAAAACTTGATGCTACTTATGTTTGCGATGATTACTATGGTTTGCTCGACGATGGAGAGGGATATTCGGCTAATGGAGCGCTTGATATTGGTATTGGCAGATTTCCTGTTAAATCTCCGGAAGAAGCAGCTATTATGAGAGTTAAGGCTGAGAATTATCTGGCATATGATCAGAGTATTACAGGAAACTGGAGAAATACCGTCACCTTGATAGCTCATGACGAAGACATTGATAAGCATTTTCTCAATGCCGAAGAGCTTGCAAACTATATTTCTGTTAATCAACCGGTTTTCAATATCCGGAAAATTTATCTGGATGCATATAAGCGGGTAAATATTCCCGGTGGTTATCGTTATCCCGATGTGAACAAGGCTATTAACGACCAGGTTAAGGAAGGTGCCTTGTTGATCAATTACATTGGTCACGGAGGTGAAACAGGATGGGCACATTCACGTGTTCTTACTGTTCCAGAGATCAATTCATGGAACAATATTGACAATATGCCTGTATTTATTACAGCAACTTGTTCGTTTGGCCGTTTTGATGACCCCGCGTTACTTTCTGCCGGAGAAATGGTGGTCCTGAACCCAAAGGGAGGAGGGATAGCTCTTTTTACTACCACCCGATTGGCATATTCTGCTTTTAATCATAGTTTGAACCGGAGTTTTACCAGATATTTCTTTGAGAAACCTGATGGCGAGAACAATACTTTGGGAAATATAATGATGCTGGCTAAAAATGCCAATAACAACAATGTTTATATCCGAAATTTTGTCTTGCTTGGCGACCCCTCGCTTCAGCCTGCAAAACCACGCTATCAGATACAATCTTCAACTACACAGATGGGTGTAACCAAAACAAACACTGCTGAATCGGGTTTGACAAAGGTTTCAGTTAATGGCTCTATAAAGGATCATCATGGCAATACCGCTGATGATTATAATGGTATCCTTTATCCGGTAGTTTTCGATAAGCCTGTTGCTTACACTACAAATGCAAATCATAGCTCAAGTTCACCCAGGCAGTTTACTATTCAGAATTCAGTGATTTACAAAGGCAGGGTTTCAGTTGAAAATGGCAAATTCAGCTTTGATTTCTTACTTCCCGAAGATGTAAGTCCAATGCTGGGAACCGGTAAGATATCTTATTTTGCCAGCAATGGGGAAGCCGGCGCTCATGGTTATTTCGATGATTTTCTGGTTGGTGGTTTTGCACCTATAGAAGCAGATTATGAAGGACCTCAGATTGATATGTATCTGAACACGCCATCGTTCACTTTTGGGGATTTTGTTAATGAAAACTCCTTACTTGTTGCACATCTGAGAGATAAAGATGGAATTAACTCTTTCGGTTTGGGTATAGGTCATGAAATTATTGCCTTCCTCGATGAAAATACTCAAAACCCTATTTTTCTGAATGATTTTTTTGAACCTGATCTGGATAGCTATACGGGCGGAACTGTTAGGTATTATTTTAATAACCTGACTCAGGGTCGGCATAGTTTAAGGTTTAAGGCTTACGATTTATTTAGCAATTCATCAGAAGCCTATACTGAATTTATTGTCACTTCCGAGCTTCCTGTTCTTGCTGGTAATATTATCAATAAACCTAATCCTTTTTCAACAGGTACATGGTTCGTTTTTGAGCATAATTATTTCGATAAGGAATTAAATGTTACGGTTGAAGTTTTTGATTTAACCGGTCAGCTTGTAAAAACTATTGGTCCTGTGGAAACGCCTTCGGTTGGAACACAGATTGAACCAATATACTGGAACGGACGAAGAAATGATGGCAGTAAGCTGAATCCGGGGATTTACCCGTATCGTATAAAAATAGAAACAAAAAATGGTTTCACCGGTTTATTGAATGGAAAAGCAATGATTTTGCATTGAGTTTCCCTGTTTTCATAAATATTGGATTTTCGGTACATTATAATTTTGAACTTTTTAAAGCAATATTCATTTTGAAAAGCCGTTTCAATAGTTCAGTAATCAAACCCTATCTTTTAAATCATTAAAAATCAAATTATATGCGAATTTTTGCCTCGTTAAGAACGTCGTTGTTAGTAATGATGGTTGTAGTTTTGGGTTTTCCCACATTAGCTCAGCAAAGCTATTTGGGCAAACGTTTAAATACTGTTACTTCAGCCGTACCCTTTCTGATGATTGCTCCTGATGCCCGTGCCGGTTCTATGGGTGATGTTGGGGTTGCATCAAGTCCTGATATCAATTCATTACATTGGAATCCTGCAAAATATGCATTTATCAAAAAAGATATGGGCTTCTCGTTAGCATACAGCCCTTGGTTACGAGCACTTGTTAATGATATTAACCTGGCCTATTTAACTGGATTTAAAAGAATTGATGATAATTCTGCCGTAGCGGGATCTTTATTGTTTTTCTCACTTGGCGATATAACTTTTATGGGCGAAAATGCAGAAGTACTTGGTAATTATCGTCCTTCAGAATTTGCATTATCAGGAACTTACTCAAGAAAGTTTTCTGATCATATTTCCGGTGCTGTTTCCGCTCGTTTTATATACTCTAATCTTACACAAGGACAGTTCGTATTAGGTCAGGCAACTAAGCCCGGAACTTCAGTAGCTGCCGATGTGGCTATTTATTATGAAAAGGATGTTGAGGTTTTTAATACTGATGCAGTTTTTGCATGGGGTGTTAATATTTCAAATATAGGTGCAAAAATTTCATATAGTGACGATAATCTTACAAAGGATTTCATACCGACTAATTTACGCCTTGGTCCAAGACTTTCAATTGATCTTGACGATTATAATACTCTGTCATTCATGGTGGATCTTAATAAATTGCTGGTTCCGACACCTCCAATTTACAAGAATGATGGCAGTGGTGAAATTGAAAAAGGTATGAATCCTGAAGTGTCAGTTCCGGTGGGCATGTTCCAGAGCTTTTATGATGCACCGGGTGGTTTCTCTGAAGAGTTAAGGGAAATAAATGTTAGCGGTGGTGTTGAATATTGGTACGATAAGCAATTTGCATTGCGCGGAGGCTATTTTTATGAGCATGACACTAAAGGTGGTCGTAAATATTTTACACTTGGCGTAGGATTAAAATACAATGTTTTTGGGCTTGATTTTGCTTATCTGATCCCAACCGCACAGAAACATCCACTTGAAAACACACTGAGATTCACCCTTTCGTTCGATTTTGACGCTTTTAGCCAATTAGATTCCAAACAAGACAAATGAGTTTTCGTGTAGGATTCGGATATGATGTTCATCGTCTTGCTAAAGGGCGAAAGCTTATATTAGGTGGTGTGGAAATTCCGTCACCGGTAGGCTTGTTGGGCTATTCCGATGCCGATGTTATTATTCATGCCATCTGCGACTCTTTGTTAGGTGCCGCCGGTTTACGAGATATTGGATTTCATTTTCCTGATACTGATCCCAGGTATAAAGATAGTGACAGCAAAGTGTTGCTTGCCGAAGTATTTAAGCTGTTACAGGAAAAGGGCTGGACAATAGTCAATATTGATTGTACACTTACACTTGAAAGCCCCAAGGTAGCTCCTTATATTGACACTATGCGCCGGATTCTTGCTGAGATACTTCATGCCGACATAGGGCAAATATCAGTGAAAGCCACTACTACCGAAGGCCTTGGATTAACTGGAAGACAGGAAGGAGCAACAGCTTATGCAGTCGCTTTGATAAATTCAGGATCTTAGTCTTTAAATAATTCATCATCAAATCCTATCATATAAATCCGCCTGGTACCGCGGGTAATGGCTGTATATAACCATCGCAGGTATTCTTTGTTCCTTGAATCCGCCGGGATAAACCCCTGATCAATGAAAATGTTTTCCCATTGTCCGCCCTGAGTTTTATGACAGGTAAGTGCATAAGCAAATTTTACCTGTAATGCATTGAAATAAGGGTTGGCACGCAATTGCTTTAGTCTTTCTCTACGTGAAGGGATTGCTTCATAATCTTTCATTACTTCTTCAAAAAGCCGTATGTTTTCTTCCTTAGTTAAAGAAGCTGACGCCGACATTAAAGTATTAAGCAGGATTCTGACTTCCAGTTCGGGTTCATCAGGATAGTCTGTCAACCGGATTTGTACATCGGCAAAGCGAAAACCATAAAGTTCTGTTATCTTTTTAACCCTCAGGATTTCAATGATATCGCCATTTGCAATAAACCCTGCCTGCGATTCAGGCGAAAGCCAGAAATAATTGTTTTTAACTGCCATCATTATATCTCCGGCAGTAACTTCATGGTCGCGGAATAATATCCTTTTTCTGATCTCATTGTTGAAAAGATTGGCCCTTTTGTTTGTTCGGGTTACTACCACAGTATTTTCAATCCCTTTTGAAGAAATATTTTCATTAAGGGCATCTTCAAGCTCATTGCCACTTATCCTGAGCACGTCATCAAATTGTTTCAGATCAAAATACGGTTCTGAATAATTTTCGGTACTTAATTTTTGTCGCAGCAATGTTGCATTGTATAAAATTCCTGAATCCTTCTCCTGTCTGACTACTTCAGTTAATACAGAAGTAAAAAGCGAAACCGGATAAGCAGTTTTCATATATTTTGTATCGAGAGCCGGACTGTCTTCCAGTCCCACCGGAGGAAGCTGTGCCGTATCGCCTGTGAGCAATAAACGGCAATTACTGCTGTATACGTAGGTGATCAGATCGTCGAGGAGGTTGCGCCGTGAAAATATTTCAGATTCGTTGCCACTTGTTTCATTGTGTATCATCGAGGCTTCGTCAACAATGAATAAAGTGTTCTTATGTGAATTTTTTCTAAGTGTGATCCTAATCATTCCATCAGTTTGTGCCTGATGCATATATATTTTACGATGAATAGTAAAAGCAGGATGACCTGAATATTGTGAGAAAACTTTGGCAGCTCTGCCGGTAGGAGCTAACAATACCGTTTTCTTTCCAAGCGTAGGCAAGGCTTTAACCAGTGATGAGATCATAGAGGTTTTACCTGTTCCGGCATAACCCTGGAGAATAAACATCAAGTACTGTTTGTTTTCAGGTTTTGAGAAAATGAATTCAGCAAGTCCACTAGCAAGTAGTCTTTGTCCTTCAGTAGGGGTATGGGGTAGATTGTTAAGTATGGCCAGGGCAAATTCGGCTTCAGTCATTGAAATAAATTCTACAGGGTTAAATACATAGACTTTTGCAAAATAAGCTTAAAAATGTATCATTAACTGATTTTGCTAAATGTTTGATTTCAGTGGTTATATTTTTTCACCACAGAGGGCACGGAGGTTCACAGAGATTTTTTCTCCGTTGTTGTTTTTTCACCACAGAGGGGACGGAGGGGCACAGAGTTTTTTCTCCGTGTTTCTCTGCGTTCTCAGTGGTTGTGTTTTTTTACCACAGAGTGTACGGAGGGGCACAGAGTTCTTTTCTCAGTGGTTATGTTTTTTTACCACAGAGGGCATGGAGGGGAACAGAGGTTTTTTCTACGTAAATTTGCTTAGAAAAATAAAAGACCTAAGCCGTTTTATTCAATAATATTCATTTCATCAAGAAGATAACCTGCTCCGGCAAACTTATCAACAATGAAAAGGCAATATTTAATGTCGAGTGAGATATTACGGCAGATCTTCGGGTCATACATCAGATCGCTCATAGTTCCTTCCCAGTTCCTATCGAAGTTTATACCCACAAGCTGTCCGTTTGCATTGAGCACCGGGCTGCCTGAGTTTCCTCCGGTAGTATGGTTCGAAGCAATAAAACAAATCCTGAGATCTCCGTTTTTGTCGGCATAGCGCCCATAATCACGGTTGCGGTATAATTCTTTCAATTTATCTTCAACCACATAATCATAAATATCAGGGTCTTCTTTTTCCATGATGCCTTCAATGGTTGTATAATGCTGATAATGAACGGCATTCATTGGAATGTAATCGTCAATTTTTCCGTATGCTACTCGTAATGTAAAATTGGCATCAGGATAAAAACGATGATTTGGCTTCATTTCCCTTAAACCCTGAACATAGATGCGTTGCAGACTATCGAGGTTGTTTTCGTATGTCTCTGTCTGAAGATTTATATAAGAATTTAGATGAGTGACCAATCCATTGGCAAGCCTGTAAACCGGATCCTTACTTATTTTTTTGTGATATTTTGGCTTGTAATTATTTAATAATGAGTTCAAGCGACTCTGACTTGTAAAGTACGACTTTTCGAACACATGCTTGCTGAAAGCCTCAAAACTTCCTTTATATTCTTTGTAAATATCTGAAAGAATTGATGGTCTGTAGTCTTTATCGAGTTCTGAATAGTAGATCTGAAGTAATTCAGTCATTACTTTCTGGTCAATCGCGGTATTATAGTTATTAAAGAAAACCTCAGCCGACTTTGAGAGTTCCTCAAGCGACTTATTAATCTGTTCTTCAGAAGTTTTCCAGTTTAAGCTTAATTTTTCCAGTCTTATAAATTGTATTGCAAACCTGACGGCTTCAATACCAAGTCCGGCTTCAAAAAGGTAGGTTCTGGAAAGGTTTAAAGGAATATAATGCTTATAAATTTCTTCAAAAGCCGGGAACAGACCTCCATATTTTGTTTTATAATTCGGGTTTGTATTTGTCCATGCTAAAAACTCCTGTTCACGTTCGCTTTTAATATCAATTGAATTCATGCGTTTAATACCGCGGTTCTCGCCTATCATTTTCTTCCATCCATTCGCTATATTAGCATGTTTGTCAGCGTACTGCAGACGAACATGAGCGTCATTGCCGGTAAATGAATTAATAATATCGAGGCGGCGTTCGCGTAATTTTATAGCCACGGGGTTAGTAACATTTACAATGCCCTCAACAGCTATGGCAGGAAGATATTGCTGAGTACGACCCGGATAACCAAAAACAAAGGTGAAATCATCCTTTTCTACTCCTTTCAGTGAGATAGGAAGAAAATATTTTGGTTTATAGGGAACGTTGTCCGGCGAATAATCAGCAGGTTTATTATCTTTTCCTACATAAACACGAAACAACGAAAAATCGCCGGTATGCCTGGGCCACATCCAGTTATCAGTGTCACCCCCAAATTTACCTATATTTGAAGGAGGAGCTCCTACAAGTCTTACATCGCGAAAAGTTTCGGTATAAAACATGTAATATTCCTTGCCGTAGTAAAAAGGTTTGATCTGTACATCGTAGCCACTGGAATCGGCAGCATGTTTTTCAATAGCCTTGATATTCTCATTAATAATTGTCTTGCGTTTAAATTCAGAAATATCATCACTAACGCCTTCAAGAACCTGTCGGGTAACATCTTCCATTTTAATCATCAGTGTTACTGTAAGACCCGGACTTGGTAATTCCTCATTGCGGTTCATAGCCCAGAAACCATTGGTAAGATAATCGTTTTCAATTGAGCTTAAACGCTGTATTGAGCCAAACCCGCAATGATGATTTGTTAGGATCAGCCCTTCAGATGAAATGATCTCGGCAGTACAACCCCGCCCAAAAATTAATATGGCATCTTTCAGGCTACTGTGATTTACTGAATAAATATCTTCAGCCGTGAGCCTTAATCCCATTTGCTGCATTTCCTTTTCGTTAAGCTGCTGTAACAGAATAGGAAGCCACATGCCTTCAATTGCTGAAAGGCGCAGCGTTATTATCAGTAAACCAAAAATAAAATTGAGTTTTTTCATAATATAGTTGTTTTATGATGAGTATAATTCAATTTAAAATGATTTTTAAGCATCCTTAAAAGTCTTTTATTCTTTTCCGGGCATAATTACCCGTACCGATGGAACATCAGGGAAAACAGAATATTCCGCCAGTATTAGCTGAGTTAGGCTAATTTTTTGTTGAGCTATTTGCAGGCAATGGTTTCAATTTCAACAAGGACTCCCATAGGTAGTTTTACCACAGCATATGCTGCCCGCGCCGGTTGTTCGTGCTGGTAAAACGAACCATAAACTTCATTCATAGCTGTAAAATCGTCCATAGTGCTTAATAAACATGTTGATTTCACCACATCCTTAAAATCGTAACCGGCAGCTTTCAAAATAGCACCTATGTTTTTTAAAACCTGCTGTGTTTGTTCTTTAATTCCACCTTCAACAATTTTGCCTGTAGCCGGATCAATAGGGATCTGACCGGAAATAAAAAGCATACCATTAAATTCAATAGCCTGGCTGTAAGGTCCTATGGCTTTGGGTGCATCAGGAGTGCTGATTACTTTTTTCATATCTGTGTATTTTAGTTAGGTTATAATTATTTGGTTAAAATTTTACTTACGTATTTATGATCCGGGTTTAACTTCGGGTTCCCTTACAAAAATCCAGAAAAATACTGAAACAGTAACGAAAATCCCACATAAAATATAGAGCAACTGATAATTTCCGGTTTGTTTTATTACATGAGCCACCCCGTTACTCATCATCTGCGGCAATACTACCGCCAGATTGAATACGCCCATGAAAAGTCCCATTTTTACAGGGTTCACACGTTCGCTCATAATGGCAAAAACAATTGATATCACAGCCGACCAGCCTATACCAGTAAGTAACATTCCCAGATAAAAATCGGTTTCGACAGTACCGAGGAAAGCTATATAGAAATATCCGATCGCAGAAAACGAAAGCGCAAAGATATAGGTTCTGACCCTTCCGATTTTTTGGGCAATTTCCTGTAAAATAATTGGAAATAAGGCACCGACAAAATTTAATATCAGGAAGCCAAGCGAAAGTATGTTCCCAATTGAAGAATCGGTAGTTTGAGCAACACCGGTGAGTTTTTCAGCAAACCAGTTAGCTATAATACCCGATATTTCAATGTTTGGAAGAATACGGTTCTCAATGAAGAAGCCTGACATTATGAACATGCTTTGAAATGCAACCCATGTGAAGGAATGAGCAAGCATGATCTTATGGAACTCGTTGTTGTTCGATGGTTTTTTGTAACCTTTCAAAATGATGTAAATGCCAATGATCACGGAGTAAATCAGCGCTGTTATCAGTAAGGCATTGTGAACAGGGGTCAGGCTGTCGAAAAAATGATTAAAAACGCTGTAAACACCGAAGACAAGGAATCCATAGAGTGGAAAGATCTCTTTAATGATCTGCAGCACACCATATTTTTCTTCTTTTACATTTTGAGCCGATTTCAGATATCTGGTTTCTTCTATCAGCAAAACAGGAAAAACTGCCATGATAAATACCAGCACAGCAGCTATATACAGAAGCTTTTCGTTGCCGAAAACCATACTCAGAAAATAGGCAAAAACTCCGAAAAAGCCTGATATTATCTGCATCCACACGTAACCTGCCGTCCTTTGCTTACCTTCGGGGGTAATGTCGGCAATGATCGAACGTGCCGGATTGAATGTAACATTCACTGATAAATCGAGAAAAAGAGCTATAACTGATGCTATAATTGTAATATCGCTGATACCTGTAATCCTTGAAATACCCTGAATATGCGGGAGCATAAGAAAAGCGACAGTGCTTACTATTCCTCCTATTATGATGAATGGCCGGCGGCGTCCTCCCATAAACCAGACATTATCACTGATGAGCCCTACAATAACCTGCCCGAAAATACCCGCCACCGGTCCGGCAAGCCATACAAAGGCAACTTCGTGAATTTCAAGTCCGTATTTTTTTGACAGGATCCAGCTTAATGCTGCTATCTGAGTTGAAAGTGCAAACCCTACAGCGGTGGCAGGAAGAGCAAGTATGGCGTAAAATAAATTTGTGAGTTTTTTCTGAAAGTCGAACATAGTCAGGCTGTTATGAGTCTTAGGATGGTTTAGTTAAAGCTGTGAATTTTTAAAAGTCTCAAAATTAAAGTATTTCAGGATACTACAAGTCCTTAAATTGAAAATGTTTGAGGTTAAACAACTATTGATTGTGGGATATTTTTCTATGAGAAGATGGTTGTTAAAATTTAGGGGGCTTTAATTTACTGAGATCCGGCTGCAAGAAAAAAGCTTCATCATCAGGTTTTATACCGGGATTATAGAGATAAATTGATACTTTTATTCATACGGAAAGTTGAATCTCATAGCCATTTGCTTTGCAAAGGACATGTTTTTTCAATAATCCGAAAAAAGAAGCATTGATTGAGTTTTTAGATCACAAAAGGAATTGAAAATAGTTACGGTATTCTCACCGGATCTATCCGTAATTCTCTGAATAAGCCGTTAGTAAACGGTTCATACAGTAAAGATAAGCCAAGATCAGGAATTGAGTTCGGCTAACTGCCATTCATGATAATGCTCACTAAACCAATTATATCAAGCAAATCCACAATGCCGTTACCGGTTACATCCGCATTATCAAAGCAGAATGGCTGAGGATTGTTACCCAATATATAATTAGAAATAGTAATTGCATCCAGAATATCAACAACACCATCGCAGTTGGCATCGCCAAGCAGGCTCGCAACTGCCGTACCTCCTGATAGACATACTACTTCTCCGTTTCTGCCTCCCACTACTACTTCCCATGAATTATCACCTGTAACATCGGGTATGACACTCAGAGCATCAACAGCACTTGGAAAACTCCTTGAGAAAAGTTCAGTTCCGTCAACTGCATCAAAATAATACACCATATTGTTTTGGAAAAGTGTTCCCAGCACGATGTCAGCTTTACCATCGCCGGTGATGTCCGGAATACGTGCTATATTCCAGGGTTTATCGGGTAATATCTGTGTCCATAAAGGTTGTGCATTTTGCCCGTTGAAAACTTGAACTGCAGTTCCACTGTTTGCTACGACAAATTCAACAAATCCGTCACCGTTCACATCGTCAAGCACCTGAATATCAAGGATAATATTGTTTCCGGCACTACCCTGAGCAAGTACAGCACCATTTATAGGATCCATGATATAGATATAGCCATTGAATGAACCGGCTACAATTTCAGGTTTGCCATCGTTATTTATATCGCTGATCTGAGCCAGAGCATGTCCCGCTGATCCTGAAGTAGTATAATTCCACATTTGGCTTCCGTTTGCACCATTAATTCCGTACACTCTGCCCTGTGCCTGAGTAGCATTTGTTCCGGCTGCTACTGCATCAGGAATACCATCTCCGTTAACATCCGGAATTCCAATTACCCGGTACATTGCTCCACCTAATGGACATTCCCAGATTGACTGTCCGGTAAGTCCGTTAAGACAGTAAACCCTGCGAGGACCCTGATTGTTGCCGTCATCCCCGGCGCAAGCCAATACATCGGGGAAGCCATCTCCATTATAATCGTATTCGGCAAAAACCTGATAAACCCAGCCGCCTGAACCATAAGCATTGGTTTGCTTTTTCCATAATATCTCACCTGTTTTACCGCTTAGTGCAATAATTGAACGGTCGCCGCCGGTGGTTCCTACCACCACATCTTTATAACCATCGTTATTTATATCGTTAATTAATGTTACTGACTGCTGGTTATAGATATTGCCTGAATAAATATGTCTTTCCCATAATATCTCTCCTGTACCCGATGCATTTCCATTAAAGCATCTTACATAATTATCTTCCGAACAAACAATCACATCAGCTTTGCCATCACCATTGATATCGGGTATATAATGAATACCCTTAGGACTGTTGTCGTAACTTGTTGTTATGAGATAATTCCATAATTCAGTACCAAGAGATAAATTCACATCAGTACCTGCACCGGTAAGAGTCACAAGGTAAGGGCTTTGTGTAGGATCATTGCTTTCAATGCTCAAGTTTCCGCTATAAGTTGCAGCCTGTTTTGGCCAGAACCAGACATTAACAACCAGAGTATCAAGAGGAGCAAGGCTTGTTGGGAAACCAGCGGCTTCGTCAATGAAAAAATCAGGATTGTCGCTTGATATTGATGATATTGTAAGCATAGCATTGCCATTATTCTTAACCATCATTTTCCAGTGTTTTGTTGCATTGATTCTGATTGTTCCATAATCATGGTTCGAAGAAGGCAGATAAATATTAGGACCATCTATTACTGCCACTCCTGATAAAGTAACATTGGCCAGAGGATTCAGTGGGTCGTTTGATGAAATTTGAATAGTGCCGTTTAAAGGTCCGGCAGTTAAAGGCTGATAGGTTAATGGAATGGTCACCGATTGTCCGGCAGGAATGGAGATCGGGAAAGTTGCTGAAGTACTGATTGGTAAATCATGAGGAAAAATTATTTCATCAATTACAAGCGGTGCTGTGCCAACACTTTGAACCGGCATGTCCCATGTAACTGAATTGCCTACCGTTACATTGCCATAATTGAATGAGTTAGAAGGAAGAGCAATGGCAGGAGTACCTGTTCCGCCAAGGTCTACTTTGTAAAGCGTACTATTTGCACTTAAAGGTCCTGCAATATACCACAGGTAAGTTCCGTCAAAAGTGATTCCTGCAGGTCGCTGAGTTTCAGAAGTATGACTTTCAAGTACCACTCCTGTATTATCAGTTTTATATATCATATATGCGTTATAATCCACTATCCAAAGATCATCACCCTGTTTGCATATATCCCAGGTCTGATTGTTGGGTGGGAGAAACTGATATAAAACGGCACCCGTATTATCTACTTTATGTATCCAGCCCGGGTCAGGATGATAGGTCCCAACCCAGAAATTGCCATTATCATACTCAATACCTGACATGTATTGATTTGGTAATGTGAACTGTGAAAGAACAGCGCCGCTTAAACTAAGCTGCAGGGCATAGGATGGACCTGTTGTACCGCGGTCAATGATCCACAGCGATTGCCCATCCCAGGTCATACCATAGGAATCGCCAATTGTTGGATTAGTAAATAATAAATCAGCAGTGCCACTGACAGGATCAAAACGATAAACCCTGTCGCCATTGGCTCCATAGATACCATAATACAGATACGTTCCATCCGAAGCAAGCCCCGAAGCTTTTCCGGGAACCGTATAGGTTTGAAGGATGGTCCAATCACGCGACATTTCCTGGCTCATAACATTAAATGTTAATGTGAGCATGGTTAATGCAGAAAGTAAAATAATTTTTCTCATAACTTTAATAATTTGGTGAAATGATTGATTTACTGTTGGTTACATGAGTCATGCCAGTAAAACATGAATTAACAGGCAGTAAAATTAGTAATTTTGAATGCAAAAACCTCTTTTGAAAATGAAAAACTTACAGAAAACGTTAAAGTACATTGATCATGGCCTGAAAATCAGCTAATTGTACAGGAAAATATTTAATTGGATATTTGCATAAAAATAAAATCATTCCCGGGTTTGGAATGATTTTATTGGATATCTATGAAAAAGCACATAGTTACATAAATATTGCACATTTTATGTAACCGCTGCATATGTTGCTGAATTAATTCAGCAATTACTAAGTTATATTGAAGAAAACAATCGTTGTCTGATATTAAAATTTATCAGTTCTGAATAATTCGAAATTACTCGGTTCAACAATATTACCATAGTCTTCGGCAGTAATGAATAACTGAACCGGTTTAAAGGGTATGGAAGTTTTCATGCTTCCCGACATTGATTTGCTAATAGCCAAACGACCAATATTTACATTTTCTGCTTCCTGGGTGAGTGCCCAAACAACGTACTGATTTTTTGGGGGAGAAAGTCTTTCAGGCTTTGCTAAATGTTTTACAGTGAGGCTGATTTGATAATTTTCATTTTTATCAACATTAATTTTAGCAACTCCGTCGGCAGCGGGAACAATCTTTGATATTGGAAATTTAACCGAAGTTGAACATGAACCTAATGCTACCAAAAGTAACATGACGAAAATAGTACGTAAAGTTTTCATTTTTGGAATATTTAGTTAATTATTAATTTTTTGCAAAAGTCTGAAATAAAACGATGTAAAAATCATTTTATAATTATTTTAATACCTAATTCCTGATTTCATATAAGAATAAGGATTTTTATGGTTTTGTTCAAAAAATTACATTTGCCCGAAAGCCATGAAATCCCAATGATTTTTTAACTTTGTAACAAAATTTACAATATGACCCGATTAAGTGTAAATATCAATAAAATTGCCACGTTGCGAAATGCACGAGGCGGTAATGTTCCTGATGTAATTGCTTCTGCAAAAAATATAGAACGTTATGGTGCTCAGGGTATTACGGTTCATCCGCGTCCTGATGAAAGACATATTCGCCGGAGCGATGTATATGAACTCAAAAAAGTGGTTACCACCGAATTCAATATTGAAGGATATCCTTCTGAAGATTTTATCAGGATGGTTATTGAAGTAAAACCGCATCAGGTTACTCTGGTACCCGATCCGCCTGATGTATTGACTTCAAATGCAGGCTGGGATACAATCCGGCACCAGGATTTTCTGAGAAAAGTAGTAGCCAGATTTCAGGATGCCGGTATTCGTACTTCGCTGTTCATTGAAACTGTCCCTGAACTGATATTCAAAGCTGCTGAAACAGGAACTAACAGGGTAGAGCTTTATACTGAGCCTTATGCAGCAAATTATCACATTGATCGCGAAAAAGCAATTCATCCGTTTGTGGTGGCTGCCGAAGCTGCTGCAAAAGCCGGTTTAGGACTTAATGCCGGGCATGATCTGAGTCTGGATAATCTGAGGTATTTTGCTCAAAATATTCCAAACCTCCTCGAAATATCAATAGGACATGCACTTATTTCTGATGCCTTATATCTGGGTTTGCAAAATACAGTACAGATGTATCTTGAAAAGCTAAGATACTAAAAGGATTGTGAAGCCTCACTACGGGATTTACACTCGCTTATGTAACAATATTTTAAAATTTTAAGAATGCAATTATTTTTCAGAAAATATGGAGCCGGAGAGCCGGTTATAATTCTTCATGGTTTATTTGGCATTTCCGATAACTGGATCACACATGCCAAAAGGCTTGCTGAAAAATTTGAAGTGTTTATTCCCGACCTGCGCAACCATGGACAATCGCCTCACAGTCATGTTTTTAATTATCAGGTTTTGGTTGAAGATCTTTTGGAGTACATGCAGGAACAACAGCTTGAAAAAGCGATCATTATAGGTCACAGCATGGGCGGCAAGGTAGCTATGAATTTTGCACTGGCATATCCGTATATGATCAATAAGCTTGTGGTTATTGATATAAGCCCGAGGGCATATCCTGTAAGGCAAATCCATAACGATATAATACAGGCAATGGAATCAGTAAATTTTGATGAAGTTGATTACCGTCAGGATGTTGAGGAAAAGCTTAAATCAAAAATACCATCGGAGAGGCTACGCCTGTTTATTATGAAAAATCTTTATCGTGTGAACCGGGGACGCCTTGGATGGCGTATCAATCTGAAAGATCTGGCTGATAATATGGATTCAATTACTGACTCATTATTGTATGACAGCATGTTCCCGGGACAAACCTTATTCATTCGCGGTTCGGAATCCGATTATATTACTGAAGATGATGAAGATCTTATTCTTGATTATTTTCCAAATGCATATATCGAAACAATTGAAGGGGCGAGCCACTGGGTTCACGCTGATGCACCTGATGAACTTTGTAAACTACTCACAAGCTTTTTGGGGAAAGAATGCGTTTTATAATTAATGAATCTGGTTTCTGAAGTATAATTATTGAACCGTAATTTGTTGTTTATCAGTGTTGTGTCTTTCAAAGACTGACAATATTATATAAAGAAGCAGGATTGCCGGCGAAGATTGGAATCCTAAGAAAACAACCAGGATAAAAGTCAGAACCAGAAAGATCACTTTAAATTTAATAAAATTCCATTTTAACGATTTTGTTTTCAAACCCATTAACGGGAGTTTCGATACCAGCAATATGCTGAGCAATATGGTTAATCCCAGAAGTGCAAAATAATTATGAGTAAGGCTGGAAAGTAAATTCGCGTAAAGCCCACCGGAATTGTTTTGCAGATAGATAAATGTGAGAGAAGCTATAAACAATGCATTTGCAGGGGTAGGCAAGCCTTTGAATGAAAAAGTTTGTGAATCATCAATATTGAATTTGGCTAAACGCAATGCTGAAAAAATTGCAATCAAGAAGGCAGGTAAAGCGCTATAGTTCAATATTTGATTTGCAGGGAAAGGTGAGGAATTGACCATTAACATATATAATATCCCCGAAGGTGCTACTCCGAATGAAACAACATCGGAAAGGGAATCGAGCTGTTTGCCGATCTCACTTTTTGCATTTAATAAGCGGGCTGCAGTTCCATCAAAAAAATCAAATATTGAAGCAACAAATATCAATACTGAAGAATAAATGTATGATCCATTAAAAATCAACACAATAGCTATGCATCCACTGAAAAGGTTCAACAGTGTCAGTAAATTGGGAATGAATCGTATGACCATGCCATCATTTTTTTGCGAAAATAACTTTTAATCCTGTATCAGATTATTCTTAGCCTTTTATTTTGTTTGCCATTCAAGAATCAAAATACCTGAAAGATTAAAAAGTGCTTATTAAAAGCTTTGATTAATAACTTATATATATTTTTGCATACGTTTTAAGGATTTTATATGAGTGTTAAGATTTAACTAATTGTAATTAAAGTAATTAGCAACTTATATTAAGGATTATGCAACATTTGAGAACCATTATCACTTTTTTATTGGCGGTGGTAGCTCCGTTGGCAATTATTACCCTTGTTCTTCGGGAAGCGCGACAGGATCATGCTTTACTTGATGGATTGCAGGAAGAATATAATAAGGTTCATCAGTTGGGGGTTGATCATGGTAAACATTCCGTACTTCAGCAGGATTTTACTAATCCTCATATGATCACGGCAGCGTGTCTTTCATGTCATACTGAAAGGGGAAAAGAGGTACTTGAGAGCAGCCACTGGAAATGGGAACGCGAAGCCTATATACCCGGTAAAGGTGTTACTTATCTTGGCAAAAAGTCGTTGCTAAATAATTTTTGCACCGGTATTGCTTCAAACGAAGGCTCATGCAACCGTTGTCATCCAGGATATGGCTGGAAAGACAAAACATTTGATTTTACAAACGAGTATAATATTGATTGCCTTATCTGTCATGATAATACCGGTTTGTACGAGAAGGCTCCCGGTAGTGCTGGTTATCCGTATATGGATGAGAATGCGCCGGATTATAAAAAGATACTTGCAAATATTGGCAGACCCAAACGTGATAATTGCGGATATTGCCATTTTAATGGTGGCGGAGGCAATAATGTAAAACATGGGGACCTGGAAATAGCTTTGCTTAGTGCCGACAGAACTATTGATGTTCATATGGGCGTTGACGGAACGAATATGCAATGTATAGCATGTCATCCGGCTGAGAACCATAAAATGCTTGGAAGATATTATGGTGTTTCATCATCAAATACACAAAGGGCTACTTGTGAGCGCTGTCATACTTCAGTGCCGCATACCAATAATAAGCTTAACGAACACACAATAAAAGTAGCATGTCAAACCTGCCATATACCGATATATGCCAAGGTAAATGCCACTAAAACCGAATGGAACTGGTCAACTGCCACACAACGCAAAGACGGGCTGCCTTATCAGGTTCTCGATTCTTTGGGTAACGAAATGTACACTTCTATCAAAGGTGATTTTACATGGCAAAGAATGGTGAAGCCTGAATATATATGGTTTAATGGAACTGCTGATCATCATCTGGTAACAGAAAAAATTGATCTTGATGATCTGCCAATGAAAATCAATACTTTGAACGGAGAATACCGTGACAGGAACAGTAAAATTTATCCGACAAAAGTTCACAGAGGAAAACAACCCTATGATTCTGTGAATCTGACTATTATTCAACCAAAGCTTTGGGATGCCGAAACAAATAAAGGTGCATTATGGATAGATCTTGACTGGGAAGCAGCTTTACGAACCGGAATGGAATATCTGGATTTGCCTTATAGCGGTCAGCATGATTTTCTTCCTACTGAAATGTTCTTACTTGTCAACCATATGGTGTCACTTGCCAGCGAATCGTTGCAATGCAGCGATTGCCATGCCCGAAATGAAGGGCGGCTTGCAAATCTGACTGATTTCTATATGCCCGGTCGTGATTACAATGCCGGTATTGATACTTTAGGAAAACTGCTTATTATATTCTCAATATTTGGAGCTATTACCCATGGTTCTATCAGAATTGTTACACACCGAAAAAGACAAACCAAATAACTATAACTAATCTATTATGAGCAAAACTTATAAAGCATACGTTTACAAGGGCTTTGAAAGGTTCTGGCACTGGACACAGGCTTTCCTTATTATGTTTCTGGCATTAACAGGATTTGAAATCCATAGCAGTTATTCCCTTTTTGGTTTCGAAACTGCTGTTGACTTGCATAGCAAGGCTGCATGGGCTTTTATAGTACTTATTGTATTTGCAATATTCTGGCATATTACCACAGGTGAATGGAAACAATACCTTCCGACTACAAGGAATTTGAAAGCCCAGATAGAATTTTACATTACCGGGATTTTCCGCAATGCACCACATCCTACAAAGAAGACCCTGATAAGTAAGTTAAATCCTTTACAGCGTCTGGTTTACCTTGGTCTTAAAGTTTTCATAATACCTGTTATGGTTATTTCGGGATTGTTATACTTGTTTTTCAGGTATCCGCAATCAGGCTCCATTAAATCATTAGCAGTTGAAAATCTTGAGATCATAGCATTAATACATACTGTAGGAGCATTCCTGCTGGTAGCTTTCCTGATTGTACATCTTTATCTAATAACCACCGGTCATACCATTACTTCGAACCTTAAAGCCATGATAACCGGATGGGAAGAATTAGAAGAAGATGAACCAGATACTAACGAAGCCAAGCAATAAATTTTAAATTACCGAATATAATTGAAAATGCATAAATTAAATATATACAGTATGTATGCACAATATTTTCGTAAAGCATTATTAATGCTTTTTCTTGGATTTCTGGGAACAACCTTTTTATCTTGCGGCAAAAAAGGCTCTTCAGAAATAAGTGAGTCAGCCGGAACAGAAAAAACCATAATACTTGCCAAATGGCTGGAGGAAAACGGCAATTACATAAATAGCCCTGAAATTCCTTCTATTGTTGATTCTCATGTAGTGTATTCAATGAGGAATGATAATATTCTGGTTATTGATCTTCGCCCTGAAGCCGATTTTAATGAAGGACATATTGAACATGCAATAAATTTAAAACAATCAGAAGTGATTGATTTTTTCAAAAACAAAATAAATCCCGGATCTTTTAAGGGTATCTTTTTTGTTTGCAACAATATGAGTCGGTCTGGTTATACTGCAGGAGTCATGCGTTTATTGGGTTACGATAATGTTTTTGCTATTCGTTTTGGAATGAGCGGATGGGATAGAAAAGTAGCTGAAAATTACTGGATTGCCAATGTAAGCAACCAATTACTTGGTAAACTTGAAAGCACAGTTAATCCTAAAAACAAGGCTGGTAAACTGCCTGAAATAAAAGCTTCCGGAAACACCGGATATGATATTGCCATGGAGAGGGCAGAGGAGATCCTGAAAAACAATGAAAATTATGGTATTACAATAAAGGAATGGCTTGCGAACCCTGAAGCATATTACACCATTTGTTACTGGCCCGAAGATAAATATATCAGTAACGGACATTTGCCGGGATCAGTTCAGTACCAGCCAAAAAGCTCACTGGGATTGGATATGGAACTTAATACACTGCCTGTAGATAAGCCAATCGTGATTTATTGTTATTCCGGACAACACAGCACTTATGTTACTTCATACCTGCGTATGCTTGGGTATGATGCACGTTCACTGGTATATGGAGCCAATGCTTTTATACATGAAACAATGGCTAAAACCGAACCCAGACCTACCCGTACTTTTACTGAGAATTTAATCCAGAACCTTCCGGTGGTTAGTACCGAAATTACTGAACCTGCTGAGGTTAATATTGTAAAAGAAGAGAAGATCAAAGTAATGGGTGGTTGTTAAATGACTATGAATACCAATTATCTGATATTAAGGATTGAATTAAAACATCAGATCATAAAAAATATAAGAGAATAACAAACGAATAAAATATTATGGAAAATAAATCAACTTCTTACATGAATCCATACCTGGCGGGTTTTCTGCTTGGGTTGGTTCTGATTGCTGCATTTTTTGTCACAGGCCGGGGATTGGGGGCAAGCGGTGCAGCTAAAAGCGTTGTAATATCTTCGGTGGCAACGGTTGCTCCTGAATATGCGCAATCGCATCCGTTTTATGCTGAGTTTTTCCGTGAAGGTCCCGGCCCAATGAAAAACTGGCTTGTTTATCTGACCCTTGGAGTGCTTGCCGGTGCATTCTTTTCAGGTGCCATGTCAGGCAGGCTGGGTTTAAAAGTAGAGAAAGGTCCGAGGATCAATTCAGCCACACGACTTGTTTTTGCACTTTTAGGTGGTTTAATGTTTGGACTCGGAGCACAATTCGGGAGGGGATGTACCAGTGGTACTGCCCTTACAGGTATGGCTGTTCTTTCAACAGCCGGATTCGTTACTATGATGGCTATTTTCGGAACCGGATATGTGCTTGCTTATTTTTTCAGAAAACTTTGGCTTAAATAGAAAGGAGTAAATAATGGGACCATTAATACCTCATGGATTCATCAACCCCGACCTTAATCTTTTCTTTGCCTTTATAATAGGTTTGGGCTTTGGTTACGTTCTCGAACAGGCAGGTTTTTCATCTTCACGAAAGCTTGCAGGCGTGTTTTATGGCTATGATTTTGTGGTGCTTCGCGTGTTTTTTACTGCAGCTATCACAGCAGCTACAGGTTTGCTGTTACTGAGTTATCTTGGTTGGCTTGATTACAGTATATTGTATATTAACCCTACATTTTTGTGGTCGGCTATTGTTGGTGGTGTTATTATGGGCTTTGGATTTATCATGGGTGGGTTTTGTCCGGGAACAAGCCTTGTGGGAGCCGTTATCGGAAAAATTGATGCCATGTTTTTTGTGATAGGTATATTTATCGGGATCTTTGTTTTTGGCCAGTTTTACGAAAGTTTTGAAAGCATTTATCTGGGTTATGGTCTGGGACCAATATTAGTGTATGAATCTCTTGGCATGAACCGGGATTTGTTTGTTCTGATCCTGGTACTTGTTGCACTTACAGCCTTTTATATTACACAGCGTATTGAAGACAAGGTTAATGATACTCCTATAAATGTAAGGGAATCAAGACCATCATATGCCATACCAGCTTCATTAATTATTCTTGCTGCTGTTTTGCTTCTTGTTCTTCCTTCAAGTCCGCGCAATAGCTGGGATGAAACTGATGCTGAAACCATATTAAGCGAAATGGCAGCCCGTAAGCATTACACCAGCCCTGATGAAGTAGCATTTAGCATTATGCAGGGTAAGGATTATCCGGCTTTGCTTGTTGATGTGAGAGAACCTGAAGATTTCAGTCGTTTTACACTTCCCGGTGCTATAAATATTCCTTTGAATGAAATATTATACCGTCGCTGGGAATCAACATTAATGAATCCTGAATATAAAGTGGCACTGTTCTCATATTCCGATACTCATGCTGAAGAGGCATGGCTACTTGCACGACGTGCCGGATACAAGGACATAAAAGTTCTGGAAGGCGGTCTTAATAATTTCTTACATAGTGTTTTTCTTAGAGATATTGACCCTGAAAGAAAGCGCCCGGACTGTATTGAAACGCATACCGCAAGATTTCAGAAAGAAGCAAAAGAATACTTCAAGATGGGGAAAGCTATTAAGAAAGTGGAAAAAGCACCCACCCCTGTTATTAAGATCGTAGAAATTGAAAAACCTGTTTCAGGCGGATGTTAATTTATAAAAACCTCTAGTTATGAATAATTCTCAGACTCAGTTATTAAATATAGGTGCTTTTCTATTTGTTGGATTAGCTGTTCTATTTATGCTTGTTCAATATTTAATAGGACCGGACTATAAAATGAACAATGCTGGTATGCTTGACGAAGCCGTAAATCATAATCGTTGGGTAATGCCTGTAGATATTAAAAACATGGCAGAATCAAATCGTTTGCAGGATTATCTTCTCGTTGATCTTCGCGAAACTATGGATTATAATCATGGTAGCTTACCTGGTGCTATAAATATTCCTTTTGATGAATTGTTGGAAAAAAAGTCGTTAAAGCAGTTGAAAACCAAGAAGACTGTGTTGCTTTTTTCAGAAAAAGAATCCCGGACTTCGGTTGCTGGATTATTACTGTCGGGCAAAGGCATTAAAAATGTTTTTGTAATGGCAAACGATTATAATTATGTGAAAGAAAATGTTCTGGAAAGTTATAAACCTTCTTCCGCATATATAAACAGCGAAAAGGCTGAATATGATTACTCAAGGTTTTTCAAGGCAGCACCCCAACAGGCTGCTCAGCCTGCTGCTTCGAAACCAAAGATCATCAAAACAGAAGTAATTTCTGTGGGCGGAGGATGCTGATTTGTGTTTGAACAGACTTAAGAATGGTTAGCTGATCCTAAATCAGTCAGTTTCTGACTATTATGCCACCTGCCATTGGTAATTGAAAAGGCAGGTGATTTATTTCTTTTACTTTGGTAACTTCTGAAAATTGTATTATTTCGCCATTTGCTTTATTTCCGGAGTTGTTTTTGAATTTGTTTTATTAAACACAAACACCAAATATTTGTTAATTAATTGAACTATCAAAATTAACCATATATGAAAGATAAAATTGAATCAATTGGTACTTTATGGAAGCGTGAGAAACTCGCCACATTGGAATGGGAAGTTGAATTTGACGAATTATTGCTCGAAGATAAAGATCCTTTGCCCGGATATTATGATCATTTTGAGATTCCATCGCAGGAAAAGGATTTTCTGCCGCGCTGGATCTTTGCTGTTTTACGTCAAACCGGTCCCTGCGATACTGATCACCTGATTGATGTTGCTACACATATTAAAAAAGAAAAAGCTTTTTCGTTTGATGCGGTTCCAGGCCATCTCACACTGAATAATGAAGTTGTGCCATGTATCCGTTTTCAACTCGATGATTACAAGCATCTTGCAGAACTTATAAAAAGTTTTTCAAAGCATGGCTTTGAATTTGTTAGTGATCGAAAAGTTCCTGCATACGACAGCCTTATTAAAATCATCAAATTTTTTGATCTTACATTTGTGGATGATTATATTTACAAAGACAATGATATGCCTGATACTCACTATATTATAATACCCAAAAGGGTTGATTGGGATGTTTTTGAAAAACTGACTATCAGTGTTAAAAATAATTGTAGTCATAAAATATTTGATGCAGCATTGGTTTCTGCGTACGATAAATCAGGCTTGATCAATATGGTTCGCATTTACGACAGGAAACAGTATATTGAGAATATCAAGGAAATACGTAACAGGTATCAGAGTGAAATAACTTATCTTGACTAATAAATTCTTGTTTCGGAAAGATAAACAAATTCTTTATAAATGATCTCTGCAAAAGCTTTCATGGCAATGACGGTACTTGAACGGGCTGCTACCGTTCTTGAACACGGTACTGAGCTTAGTAGCCGTATTTATATGTTTTATGTGGTGAAACTTTATTGTTTGGGTGACTTTCTTGTTGAACTGTGGTACAAACAAAATGAAAATAAGATTGAAAAGATCGAGGTGGTGGACAGTGAGGAAATCTTTCACTTTTATGAAAAAAAAATTGATATCAGCGATTTATTCAGACATAAAGACAAGATCTGAAAATTCCAATAAAGGTTTTACCGTAATAATTTCATGCAATTAGCATTGTTTCCTGTATCAGTAGCTTTACTTCCGGCTTATCAGAAATAAATTCAATATTTTGGGCGCTCATTTCTTTTTATCAATGAGTGATCCACGACACATCAGAATACAGGATTATGATTTCGGACTACCGTGTTAAGCTATCTGTGAAATAAAGAATTATTTAAGCAGAAGAAGGCAAGGAACTCCTGTCTGGCTATCATATAGGTTTGTATGGGTATACGTATCTTGAATAAGAATTCAAATAATTATTTCTCAGGGTTTACTCTCGAAACGCAAGCCTTGTTTTTTGTTAAAACAATATTTATTCTGATATACAAAGCTTTCGGTATGCTGCGATATGAGCCTTTACTACTGTGTCAATGGAAAAGTCTCTGGCAAACTGCCGGGTTAAATCACTGCTTTGCTTATTATATACTTCCCGCTTGGCAAAAAAATCATCAATCGCATTAAAAAGCGATACTGCATCCGGAGGCAAGCCGGAAGTATTCACAAAATTGTCCATTTTATAGCGTAAATAATTTTCCGGCTTGATTATTTCTCCCATTCGCTTTTTATTCACAGAAATGACCGAGCAAGATTTCATACCGGCTTCAATGGCTACACGACCAACTCCCAAAACAAGTTCCGGAAATTCTTCAGCAGTCTGCAAATCATGTATGAACCCGCATATCTTTATCAACTCACGCGAATAATCTCGATTTATTTTTGCTGCTTTTTTCCTGATGCTACTCAGATATGGCCCATCGCCATAGACAAAAAACTGCAAGTCAGCATATTTCTTCAACAAATCAGGGATGACATCCAAAATAAGAGAGACTGCGTGCGCATGAGAAGCATCGATCCGGCTAACATAAGCCATAGAAAAAGGAATAAAATCAAGTTTCTTATCTGAAACAGAAATACCATTGGGAATCATAATCGAACGATCGCGAATTTGATAAAAATACCTCGAAGTAGTTAAAACGGTATAACTCACAAAGATGAAAAGCGATGGCAGGCGACGCGAAAACCAGGATCGTAGATCATAACGGGGGCGACCGTGAATAGTAACAACCACAGGAATATTCATCAAATAACCGGCAATGGATGCCGTCAATATCGGCTTGCGTTGATGAGCATGAATGAGTTCAATCTTTTTGGTACGTATAAGCCAAACCAACTGTATGATTTGAATTAGTAACAAGCCGGAAAAACGCACCCTGGGAACCATATCTATTACTTTTGACAACTGATTTACTTTTCTGCCCTTTTTTGCAAGTAATACCACGTCTTGACCCTGTGCTACCAATTCATTTACTAACTCAAACACATGATTTTCGGCTCCACCGTAATCAAGACGTTTTATAAACAATAGAATCTTCAATAGTTAATCATTTGGTTTAAAAGTGATATTTACCGGATAAGGCAGATTCTTAACTGCAGGTACATTTAGCAAAAAACTAAAATCTGTGTTTTTTCAAAATCATTTACATAGCAAATGTATTAAACAATTCACAGGCAACAAGAAACAGGCTGGGTGGGTTTATAATTTCCTTTAATTCTTGAAACTATTTCCAATAAAACTTATAAATTCGTATGGTTATAAATTCCATGACCTCGACAATGCGTTAATCAAACGAGCAGATCAAGCCTTATAATATACTAATAGACAGGTGAATGCAATTTAGTTAAGTGATACGTATCGAAGCCAGGAAGGCAAAACCTGGAAATTTCAATAAAAGTTTTACCGTAATAATCTCATGCATTTAGCATTGTTTCCTGTATCAGTAGCTTTACTTCCGGCTTATCAGAAATAATTTCGATATTTTTGGCGCTCATTTCTTTTTATCAATGAGTGATCCACGACACATCAGAATACAGGATTATGATTACGAACTGCCGTTGCGGCAGATAGCTCAATATCCGCTTGAACAAAGGGATAGCTCAAGTTTACTTTTATATAACTGCGGAAAAACCGAATCTCATCCTTTTCTTGCTTTGCCTGATCTGTTACCTCCGGAATCATTTCTTATTTTTAATGATACACGTGTTATTCGGGCAAGATTTTTATTTTATAAAACCTCAGGAGCAAAAATTGAGATTTTTTGTCTTGAACCGGTTCATCCTACTGCCGATCTGCAGCTTGCTTTCAGCGCCACTACTGAGAGTTACTGGAAATGCTATATAGGCAATGCCAGAAAATGGAAAAACGGCAGGCTTGAGTTATCAGTAAATACAAAGGCAGGAGAAACCCTGGTTTGGGCTGAAAAAATTAATATGGAAAATGATACTGCAATTGTTCGGTTCACCTGGAGTAATAACGAGCTGAGTTTTTCAGAAATAATGGAAGCCTGTGGTCATATACCTTTGCCACCCTATATTGACAGATCTGATAATGAGGATGATATAGTAAGATATCAAACCATTTTTGCCCGCATACAGGGATCAGTGGCTGCACCAACGGCGGGGCTGCATTTCACTGAAAAAACTTTTGCCCTTCTTAAACAAAAAAATATCCTTACTCACTGGCTTACCCTACATGTTGGAGCAGGAACTTTTAAGCCTGTGAGTTCAGAGACGATAGGAGGGCACAATATGCATTTTGAAAATTATATCGTTACCCGCGAACTTATTCTTAAACTTTTGTTACATGAGAATAAACCGGTGATTCCTGTTGGAACCACTTCCATGAGAACTCTGGAAAGTATTTACTGGTTAGGAGTCAGAATTCTAAATGATGAACTTCATAATGATTTGATTACCAATCAGTGGGAACCTTATGATAAAAATCATGATAATGTTTCGTTAAATGCAGCATTACAGGCACTGTTAAGTCACTTTAATAATCACGGACTTTCTTCATTGAATGCTTCTACGGGACTGATAATTGCGCCTGGATATAAATTCAGGGTGTGTTCGGGTCTGATAACAAATTTTCACCTTCCTAAAAGCACATTACTTTTGCTGGTAGCTGCACTCATAGGAGATGACTGGCGTAAGGCTTACGACTTTGCTCTTGAAAACGATTTCCGTTTCCTGAGCTATGGCGATTGTTGTCTTTTTATTCCTTGTACATAATGAAGCCGTTAATTTATATTATTACAGGAAACCAGGGTGAAGGAAAAACAACTTTTGTAAAGGAACTGGCAGCTTTATTCAAAAAAGATGGTTTTAAATGCAGCGGCTTTTATGCTGAGGGTTATTGGAAATATAATATGCGTTCTCAGTTTGATCTGGTTGAGATAAACGATATAGAAAGAGAGATTTTATGTAATACTGAATACGAAGAGAATGATATACAATTCAGGCGTTTTTTCTTCAAACCAAAAGCTTTGGAATCAGGAAAACGTATCCTGGCAGATGCTGCCGGTTCGCGATCTGTTGTTTTTATTGATGAAGTAGGAATGTTTGAGCTGGAGAATAAAGGCTGGACAGAGGCTATAGATAGATTACTGCTTGACTTGCCTTTGGCTTTGATATTGTCAGTAAGAACGGATTTCGCTGACGAAGTACGCAAAAAGTTCAATCTTTTAAATGCCTCAGAACGAAATATAGCCTACACAAATCCTGAAACAATGTTTTCTGAAATTAAAACTGAATTAAACCAAAATCAATGATATTCGGTTAATACGTGTCGTAAATTTAACTTTATCGAAAATAACACCATACAATTTAAATAAGTCAGTTTTCATGAATGTACAATCTCCCGGCAAATCTGCCCCAATAAAACCTCTCTGGATGAAAGCAGCAGTTGCCGGGGGGCTTTGGGCTTCGGTAGAGATTATTGTGGGAAGCTTTCTGCATAATATTCGTGTGCCTTTTGCTGGTGCGGTGCTGGCTTCTTTTGGTGTTATGCTGATGATAGCGTTTTATCGTATGTGGCCTGAACGTGGATTGATATGGCGTGCCGGAGTCATTTGTGCACTGATGAAATCGGTATCACCAAGTGTAAATATTCTTGGACCAATGCTAAGCATAACCATTGAGGCTTTTCTCCTCGATATTACTTTGCGTTTGATCGGTAAAAATCTGATCTCATTTATGGTTGCCGGTGGGATAACTGTGATGTCAGCTTTTGCGATCAAAATATTCAATATACTGGTCGTATTTGGGTTGAACATGGTTGCTTTATATGAAAATGTGTTCAATGCTGCTGCAAAGCAACTGGGTTTTGTAAATTCCGAGCCTTTAAGTCTGATATTGGTGATTGCGGGAATTTATTTTCTTTTGGGAATGATAGCTGCCATAATTGGCTTCACTATCGGACAACGATATATAAAAGAACTGCCGGGAAATGAAAGAACTATGGCACTGGCTATGCAGAATACTGATACTGAATTCGAACAAAGCAGCTATTCATTATGGTTATTGTTTTTACATCTTGTGTTTATTCCTGCTGGCATATTGGTTCTGAACAAAATGAGCCTTCTTTATGCCTTACCATTGGTAGTTGTTTATCTGGTTTTCTGTATAGCATGGTATCCTAATATATGGCGAAGGATCAGCAAACCGTTTTTATGGGTACAGTTGTTAATAATGATACTTCTGGCAGGCTTGTTTTATGGCGGCTCAGATATTGATAACGGTTCGAATCATTATCAGGGCTGGTTTGCTGGATTACAGATGCTTTTCAGAGCAATGCTGGTTATAACTGCTTTTTCAGGAATTTCAAATGAATTGCGAAACCCTGTGATAAGAAAATATCTTACGCAAGGCAGATTTAAACAGATTTACAGTGCTGTTACTCTGGCGTTTATGGCTTTGCCGGCTATGCTTGAAGAGAATGTAAAGCCGCGTGAATTGATTTTTTGCCCGTTTTCTGTTATTGCAACTATGCTTGCCAATGCAGGTAGTTGGGAAAAAACATTTGAACAGAATGAGAATAATATGATGACAACTGAAAAATCTTAAATCTGAATTATTTGAATAGCTTCAGGTAATAGCGACTATATTTGTTAGAACCAATAAATTGACAAATACATCAGTCATATTTAAATAAAGGAATAAATTTGTTAAAATTTTCTAGTTGCGATCCGAGAATTCAAGTTGATAATGAATAAAACAACAGTGGGCAGAAAAGAGGATAAAAAATCTGAAATGAGCTTCTGGGAGCATCTCGAAGATCTGCGATCAACAATAGTACGCTCGGTATTTGCTATTATGGCATTATCGGTTGTGGCATTTATCAATCGCAGTATTATTTTCGATAATGTGATCCTGGCTCCCAAAGATTCTGAATTTATTACTAATGTATTGTTATGCCGTCTTGGTAAATTTCTTAATCTTGAGTCTCTTTGTATTGATAACCTTTCGCTTAAGATAATCAATATACATTTGTCAGGTCAGTTTCTTACTCATATGTATGTAAGTATGGCTGCGGGTTTTATTATTGCTTCTCCTTATATTATATATCAGTTCTGGAAATTTATTGACCCGGCTCTTAAACCTGACGAAAAGAAATACAGCAGGAGGGCTGTTTTTGTGATTTCATTGCTTTTCATCTCTGGAGTTCTTTTTAGCTATTTTATTATTGTTCCGCTTACCATAAATTTTCTTGGCACATATCAGGTTAGTGGTTTTGTGGCCAATCAGATATCTTTACAATCCTATATCAGTACTGTGATATCAGTAACATTAGGAGTGGGGCTTGTTTTTGAGTTACCTGTTCTTATTTATTTTCTTGCAAGGATAGGTATGGTTACTCCTGAATTTTTACGAAAGAATCGTAAATATACCCTTATAATTATTCTGATAATTGCTGCTATTATTACTCCTCCCGATATTTTCAGTCAGATCCTCGTTAGCATACCATTGCTGGCTCTTTATGAAGCAAGTATTTATATTGCCAAAAGGGTAAATCGGGGAAATGAATAAAAGATGTAACTTTTTTGATTTTACATCGTCAAAGTAAATGAAAACTGTCATTAATTAATAAAAATACTAAAATCATGACTTATCAGAAATTGTACAGAAGTCCTGTTCAAAAGGTATTCGGAGGCGTTGCAGGCGGCATTGGCGAATATTTAAATGTTGATCCGGTAATTATACGTTTGATTTTTGCAATTGCTATTATTTTCGGTGGCGGCGGATTATTGATTTATCTGATACTCTGGATTGCTATTCCTCTAAGACCAATCACCGATCCCATGTTCAAATCTGATAAAACTCCCCCTCCTCCCGGTAGTGTTGGTGATGATCAGGATCAATTCAATGCGGATGATTGGAGTTCAGAAAAAAAATATGCAGGCTCATACAGAGGATATGAGGTAAAGCAAAGAAATTCAAGCGGATTGATTGTTGGAATAATTCTAATATGCGCCGGAACATTGATTATGGCATCCCGCCTGATACCTGGTATCTACTTTCGCAATCTGTGGCCTTTTATTCTCTTAATAGCCGGAATAGCACTTATACTGACATCGTTTAGTTCCTCTGGCAGAGAGTAGATTTTGATAGTTTGAGTAAATGAAATCTTTTAATTCAAATAAAAATGAATCATAAAAAATTAATCTGGGGTGTAATCCTGATCCTGATCGGGATACTTTTTATCCTAAAAACCACCGGCGTCCTGTATTTTAATTGGTATCATATTATTTATCTCTGGCCTTTACTACTTGTATTTTGGGGTATTTCAATTCTTCCTGTTAAAGGGCTGCCAAAATTTTTGCTGTCTCTTTTAGTTGTTGTTGCAGGGATATTTATAATGTACAAATACAATGGTGAAGATTGGTATAAAGATAGGAACCCATGGAGATATTATCATAAGGAATATCGGGATAAAGAACCTGATTGGGATAGAAATGAAAATGAAAAACAAAATCTGATCTTCCCATACGATCCTGAAATACAAAGTGCTGTATTGGAATTAGATGCTGCGGTTGGAAGTTTTGAATTGAAGAAAACAACCACTGAATTAATAGAGGTGAATAACGAAGGAAATATTGGAAAGTACAGCCTTACTACGCATGAAAGCGATGATAAACACATAATAAACCTTTCGATGGAGAAGGTTTCAAAGCAAGTGATTAAAGTGAAACATAAGGTAGATATAAAATTGAATGAAAATCCGCTTTGGGAAATGGATATGAACATTGGAGCAGCTAATGTTGATATGGATCTAAGCGGGTTCAAAACAAAAAATATTAAAATTTCGGGCGGAGCTTCATCTATAATGCTGAAAACCGGTGATTTGTACCCCCAAACAACAATTGATATTGATGCTGCTGCATCTTCCATTACTATTTATGTTCCTGCAGAGTCGGGTTGCAGGATTCAAACCAGCACTGTTTTATCCGGTCGTAAAATGAAGGATTTTAAAAAGACTGAAAATAACGATTATGTGACAGATAATTTTGAGGATAGCGATAATAAGGTCTTTGTTATTGTAGATGCTGCTGTTTCGAGTATTGAAGTAATAAGATATTAAGCTCCGGATATAGTTTGAATCATATTTGAGCACAGGCGTCTGTTATAAGAATGGGCGCCTGTATTTTTATTTTTTTTATTACATTTGTGGCATCAAAATATTTTATCAGCTGATGAATTTTTCCAACCCTGCATTTCTAAAAAAGATTCTGGCGGTATTTATTTTTCTTTTATTGGTAACCTCTCCTGAAATTCTTTCAAGGAGTGCCCATCCCTCTTATATTGAATCACTTTCGCAAAAAGAAGAAAATCAGCTTTTTAGCTTGTTATTAAGCAAGAACAAACTTGGATTTGATGAGCTGATGATTGATTATTCATGGTTCAATGGTAATATAATGCTTATTAAAAATCACAGGGTGATTTATCAGCATTGTCAGGGTTATGCCAATTTCCGAACCCGTGAATTACTTACGCCTGAGTCAGCTTTTGAATTGGCTTCGGTAAGTAAGCAATTCACTGCAGTCGCAATTCTCCAGCTATATGAGCGAGGACAATTGGATATTGACGATAAGGTAAATAATTATATTCCTGAACTTACCTACGATGAGGTAACCATCAGGCATTTGCTTAATCATACCTCCGGCTTGCCTAATTATATGCAGATTGTTGAGGATTCATGGGGAAAACCATATTATCCCGACAATGAAGATATGATTGCTTTGCTTGTGGATGAGAAAGCCACATTACTTTTTCGTGCCGGAACCACACATAGTTACTCAAATACCGGTTATGCCATATTGGCTTCAGTTGTTGAAAGAGTTACAAAACAAAGTTTTACCCGGTTTTTACACGAAAATATTTTCGAACCGCTTGAAATGTATAATACTTTTACGAGCGCTGAGCTGATTGATTCAACTATACAGGTTAAGCATATAGCCCTGGGACACAGAATGATACGCAGAGGTTTGCTTTCAATTACACCTTCGGTTCATAATAGAATTCTGGGTGACAAAGGAATTCATTCAACACTGGAAGATCTTTACAAATGGGATCAGGCATTGTATTCTGATAAAATTCTATCACAGGAAACTCTTAAACAGGCTTATGAACCAACAATGCTGAATAAAAAAAGCAATGTACCTTACGGATTTGGTTTTCGTACTGGTGATGTAGAAGGGGAGAGATATGTTTTCCATCATGGATTATGGGAAGGTTTTCGGAATGCTTTTGTCAGATATATCAACAGGGGAGATGCTGTTATTATCCTCAATAATGCTAACCAAAGAGGTTATAACTATGTTTTGGACAAATTTCGGAAAATAATTGAGGAAGATGATTCTCAGTTAACCCCCGTTCAGCAGATTGCATTTGATATTGCAACAGAAGGCAGATCTGCTGCTGAGTTTATAAGTAATAATAACTTAGTTGACAAATTATCAGTAAACGAGAAGGATGTTCTGGAAATAACCCGTTTACTTGTTGAAATGGATAAGCCTGCAATAGCCGGATTGATTTATGAGTTTTTTGAAAACAATGGTTTAATAAAGCAGTCAATTTCTAACACTGTTTCCGTTGATTGATTGTGGTTTATCTTCTAAGTTCAAAGTTTTTACCCAGATAAACTTTTCTTACTTGCTCATCTTCAGCAAGTTCTTCTGACGTTCCCGATTTAAGCACCGCACCCTCATATAATAAATATGCGCGGTCAGTAATACTTAGTGTCTCGTGAACATTGTGGTCAGTTATCAGGATTCCGATATTCTTGGTTTTGAGCTTTGAAACAATGTTTTGAATATCTTCAACAGCAATGGGATCAACGCCGGCAAATGGTTCATCAAGTAACATGAACTTAGGGCTTACAGCAAGAGCACGTGCTATTTCGGTACGGCGGCGCTCTCCTCCTGATAGCATAATTCCAAGACTTTTCCTTACATGTTGTAATCCAAATTCATCAAGAAGCGATTCAAGCCGTTCGTGCTGCTGCTGACGTGTTAATGAAGTGAATTCAAGAACCGCTTTTATGTTGTCTTCCACACTTAACCTACGAAAAACAGATGCTTCCTGTGCCAGATAACCAATACCAAATTGCGAACGCTTGTACATAGGCTCATTGGTTATCTCTTTATCATCAAGAAATACCCGCCCTGCAAATGGTTTTATCAATCCTACAATGATGTAAAAGGTGGTGGTTTTTCCTGCACCGTTGGGTCCAAGTAAACCAACAATCTCTCCCCGGTTTACTTCAATACTTACATTATTGACCACTGTGCGGTTGCGATATTTTTTAACGATATTATCGGTTCGTAGTATCATGAAGCTTTTTGTTGAAGATTTTTTAGTTACAAATAAGCGGGACTAAGAAAGTTAATAGTGTTAAAGTTGTGATTTGCTCAGTTCATCCCAGAATTCAACTGCTCTGCGGGTATGGGGTATAACTATAGTGCCTCCTACCAGATTAGCAATGGCAAGTAATTCAAAAAGTTCCTCTTCTGTGACATTGTTTTCCCTACACCTGATTAAATGATACCTAATGCAATCATCGCAGCGTAATACCAATGAAGCCACAAGTCCTATCATTTCCTTGGTTTTAACATCAAGTGCACCTGTCATATAGGCATTGGTGTCAATATTGTAGATTCTTTTAATTACTTTATTATCAGTACTGAGAATACGATCGTTCATTCTTTGTCTGTATGCATTGAATTCATCAACCATACTTTTTCTGCTTTCAGGTTCTGAATTCATATTATTCCTTCTTTTAAAATATCATGCAAATGTATTACCCCAATATATTTACCCTCGTCTACAACCAGTAATTGGGTAATATTATTATACCGCATCAGGTTAAGTGCATCAGAAACCAGGGAGTCCTTTTCAATGGTTTTAGGATTTGCTGACATTATATCGGCGGCTGTATGATTACTGATCTCAACATTTTTTAACAACATTCGTCTTATATCGCCATCAGTAATAATCCCGGCAAGCTTTGATTTATCCAGTACAGCCGTTGCCCCCAGACGCTTGGAGGTGATTTCTATTATGACAGTCTTGATGCTGTCATTAAGCTGTACCATGGGTACTTCATTATTAATACATATATCCTGAACTCGCAGATAAAGTTGTTTTCCAATAGCACCTCCGGGATGAAAACGTGCAAAATCCTGAATAGAGAAGCCTCTGCATTCCAGGAGGCATACGGCAAGTGCATCACCCATGGCAAGTTGCGCTGTAGTGCTTGACGTAGGAGCCAGGTTGTTAGGGCAGGCTTCTTTTTTTACTGATACATCTATAATATAATCAGCTTGTTTTGCCAGATATGATTCAGTGTTGCCAACCATTGCCACAAGCTTGTTTACCGATAGTTTAAGCAATGGAATTAAAACTTTGATCTCAGGTGTATTTCCGCTTTTTGACAGGCAAATTACTATATCATCCTTTCTGATGGTGCCTAAATCGCCGTGTAAAGCATCGGCAGCATGCATGAAAATAGCAGGGGTTCCTGTGGAATTAAGGGTTGCAACAATCTTTTGTGCAATATTGGCACTTTTTCCTATCCCGGTGATTATAACTCTTCCCGAAGAGTTTAAAATAATTCTTACAACTTCAACAAAATCATTGTTTATATGCGAAACAAGGCCTGCCACTGCCTCAGCTTCATACATCAGAGTTGTACGGGCTATATCTTTTATTTCATCTCCTGATTTCAATTTCCAAAGGTTTGTTTTTTAAACTTACAAAGATAAATAATTTTAAAATCGCTGGAATTTTATGTTTTGTCATCTGATTAATTGTTTGTTAACTGTTTTTTGTTGAAATAATTTCATAATGGCATGGTTTTATTTGAAAAATCATTTTATTTGCCGATTTTTGTAATGCAATATAAAGAAAAGTTTATAATTTCGTTGAAGAATATTCCGTCCGCTATTATTATATTGTTGATAATCAGTGGAATGTAGATTTGTGATAGAGAAAATATTTTATTAAACGTCATACATTTAAAATAAAACAATATATTTGTACAGAAGACATTAATATTTCTGTCATAAATGGCTGCGTTAATTTAATAAGCTGAAGAAAGAGAGATACTAAAGTTCTGTTATTTAACTGTTTGTTAAGGGAATTAATTAATTAAGTAAGTCAATGGCATCAAAGACCAAATATCCGTTAAATGATCTATTAAAGCAGATTTTTGGTTTCGAAAGTTTTAAAGGAAACCAGAAAAAAATTATTGAAAGCGTATTGGAGGGCAAGGATACATTTGTGATCATGCCCACAGGTGGTGGAAAGTCAATGTGCTATCAATTGCCTGCATTAATTCTTGAAGGTACGGCAATTATTATTTCTCCTCTCATTGCATTGATGAAGAATCAGGTTGACGCTATCCGTAATTTTGGCGCTGAGATAGGTATTGCACATGTTTTAAACTCATCATTGAGCAAGCTTGAGATTACTCAGGTACGTCAGGATCTGCTTAGTGGTAAAACAAAAATGCTATATGTTGCTCCTGAATCATTGACTAAAGAGGAAAATATAAAGTTCTTCCAGGATATTAGTATTTCGTTTTATGCTATTGACGAAGCTCATTGTATTTCTGAATGGGGACATGATTTCAGACCGGAGTATCGCCGGTTAAGACCCATAATTGACGCAATAGGAAAAAAAGTACCGGTTATTGCACTTACAGCCACAGCTACTCCTAAGGTACAGCAGGATATTCAGAAAAACCTGAATATGCTGGATGCCAACATTTTTAAATCATCATTTAATCGTCCGAACCTGTATTACGAGGTAAGACCTAAAACTGATGATGTTGTAAAAGACATAATCAAGTACATAAAAAATAATTCCGGAAAGTCAGGCATTATTTATTGTTTGAGCCGCAAAAAAGTTGAGGAAATATCAGAAACCCTTCAGGTCAATGGAATTAAGGCATTGCCTTATCATGCAGGGTTAGATTCTTCGACACGAAAGATCAATCAGGATAAGTTTCTGATGGAAGAGGTTGATATCATTGTAGCTACCATTGCTTTTGGTATGGGAATTGACAAGCCGGACGTTCGTTTTGTTATCCATTATGACATTCCAAAAAGTCTTGAAGGTTATTATCAGGAAACTGGCAGATCAGGCCGCGATGATGGAGAAGGGAACTGCATTGCATTTTATTCATACGATGATATTCAGAAACTTGAGAAATTTCTTAAAGGTAAACCTGTTGCTGAACAGGAAATTGCACAGCAACTGCTGATAGAAACCGTTGCTTATGCTGAATCATCAGTGTGTCGCCGCAGGCAATTGCTACATTATTTTGGCGAAATATACAAGGAAGATAATTGTAATAGTTGCGATAATTGCCTGCATCCAAAAACCAAATTCGAAGCCAAAGAATATGTTGTAATGGTTATTGAAGCCATTCTGGAAGTCAAGCAGTTGTTCAAGGCAAAACATGTTATTAACATTCTTACAGGAAACAATACAGCAACTCTTAAAAACTTCAAGCATCATAAACTCGAATCTTTCGGTAAGGGAATGGAGAAAGACGAAAAATTCTGGAATGCCATAATCCGTCAAATGCTTATTGAGAGGCTGCTTATTAAGGATATTGATAATTATGGGTTGCTGAAAGTAAGCCCTGATGGAATGAAATTCCTGAAGAAACCAACTTCTATAATGCTTGCTCTGGATCATGATTATGACAATGCTGATGATGAAGACTTTTTTGCCGGTGGTGGTAACAAAACCAGTACTACTGATAAAACCTTGTTTGCATTACTTAGAGATCTTCGTAGAGACATTTCAAGAAAAGAATCTTTGCCTCCGTTTGTAATTTTTCAGGATCCTTCGCTCGAGGATATGGCAACACAATATCCTATTAATACTGATGAACTTAAAAATATTACAGGGGTAGGACTTGGCAAGGCTCAGAAATATGGCAAACCTTTCGTGGATTTGATTGCTCAATATGTTGAAGAAAATGAAATTATTCGTCCGCTCGATATGGTTGTCAGATCAGTGATTAATAAAAGCGGACTGAAAGTATACATCATTCAAAATATTGACCGTAAAATTGCACTTGAAGATATAGCTTACGCAAAAAATTTAACTATTGATGAATTGCTTACCGAAGTTGAGAGAATAGTATCAAGCGGAACTAAAATAGACCTTAACTATTATGTAAACGAATATATTGACCCTTACCATCAGGAAGAAATATTTGATTATTTTAAAGAAGCGGAATCCGATTCAATTCTTGATGCACAACGTGAGCTGGGTGAAGATGAATTTAGTGAAGAGGAAATTCGTTTAATGAGAATCAAATTTATATCAGAGTTGGGTAATTAAATCATCAAAGATCTTAATTTTAATACTTTTATGACAGAGAATCTTGAAAATCAGGGCGGTAAGAAAACGCCTAAACTATCAGTTATTAATATAATTCTGTTAATTGGATTGATAGTCCTTTATATTTTGCATTTCAGCAGTATTAAGAATACCAAAACAGTTGAAAATATTGCCATGCAAAAGGAAATGCCTTCTGAATTCCCTCGTATTGCTTTTATTGATTCCGATGTATTAATGGATCAATATGAAATGGTTTCAAGTATGATTATTGAATTTGAGAAAAGTACTAAGGGAAAGGAAGCAATGATAAGAGAAAAACAAAGCTCACTTGAAAAGCGTTATGCTGATTTACAGCAACGTGTTCAAAGTGGCAGTATTTCTTTGGAAATCGCTCAAATTACTGAAGAGCAGCTTATTAAAGAGCAGCAGGAATTGATGATGTTGCGCGATGAACTCTCTGAGCAGCTTTCAAAAGAGGAATACGAAATGAATCTTGAGCTGTATGATATTGTTTCAAGATTTCTTGAAGAGTATAATCAGATACATAATTACGACCTGATCTTTAATTTTAAGAAAGGCAATAATTATTTTATTGCAAACCATGCCTATGATATTACTCCGGAGGTAGTTGAATTGCTGAATCAGGATTATCGTCTTAAACAGCCCCGGAAATAAACTGAAGTGATTCTGTGTATGTATAAAGCTTGCTTTAAACAGTTGATAATCACTTTTCTGCCGATTATCTTTTTGTTGTTTTCCTGTGACTCAGACAAACAAAAAGTAGTGCGTCCGGCAACTTTAATCAGTAAGGATTCTATGCCCCTTATACTAACTGATGTGCATCTTATAGAAGCTGTGTTATCAGGAAAACAGATGGAGAAAAATCTGATTGCAGGATTAACGCAAATCTATTACGATTCGCTTTTTACTAAATACAATATTACCAGAACAGCTTTTGACAGCAGCTTGTATTATTATAGCCAGGATCCCAAAGCATTTAATGCTATTTATGATATAGTGATCAGTAATTTAATGAAAATTGAAACTGATTCAATCAGGTCTGATAGTATCGCTATTATTGAAACTAACGACAGCCTTGCCAATCTCTAATCCTGAAAGCTATATTTTTTCTGCCGTTGCTGTGAAGGTTATCTCGTCGGCACCATCGTTAATTGTATATGTCCAGTTCATAGTTCCGGTAGATGAATATGTGCCACTACCTTGAATCCTGATAGATGCAACTGTTTGACTTTCAACAGATATTCTGTTTGTTGTAACTATTCCATGGGTTGTATAGAAATTTCCCAGATTTCCAAAATTCTTTAGTAAAACCTGTGCTGAATTAGTGGGATCTTTGCTTATTAATACACTGTAAAATGCAAGATCACTTTTTTTCTTTTCATCTTCATCGAATTTCCATGTACCAATAAACTTATCACGCGGATCATCAGTGTCAGGCTCAACATCTATGAGTTCGCATGCCGGAAACAAAACCAGCATTAAAGCTATAAATAAAACATATTTTTGTGCCCTTACGCTCATTGCTTTATGATGGGGTTATTTAATACTATTAAGCACACAAAAATAATAAAAAAAGAAAGGCTTCGTTCAGAAGCCTTTCTTTTTTGTTTCCGGATAATATTTTTGGTAGTATTCGCACTTAGCAGGCTAACCAACAAAACCTGAAAAGTGGTTTTTTAAAGCGCAGTAAACCAGTGTGATTTTAGCGTATGGAGGCGTAATGAGTAATTATAATGACTACTACCAAAGAACTTAATTTCCTGAAACACAAATCAATATTTCATGAAAAACAATGCAAAGATGCTACCTTTTTTTGATCTGCCAATTCTAAGTTGTTAATTAAACATAAAAATTCAAGCAAATTGATTTAATAAAAGGGAGAATGATAATTGGCTGATATACAGCTATATGAAAAAAGAATATAAATTTGTATTTAAACATATAAAAAATCTTTATACCTTTGATCCACATGAATTTACATTAGTCCTTTAAATTATATTTATATTTGCTGCCTTAAATATTCAAAGACAAATTGACCTGTTTTTTTATTGTTTTACTTTGAGATGCTTGATTAAACGATAACTGTAAGAATAAAATTATGATAAAGAAAAAAGAATATCTTTTTCAGCTTATTAAATCGCTGACAAAAGAGGAAAAAAGAAATTTCAAGCTTCTTGCCGGAAAATACAACAGTGCTAAGAAAAACAATTATATCAGGTTGTTTAATGCCATTGATAAACAGGATGTATATGATGAAGAAGCTATAAAAAATGAATTTCGTACTGAAACATTTATCAAGCAACTTACAGTTACCAAATATTATTTGCAGCGACAAATTATTAGAAGCCTTCAAAATTTGCATTGCGAGAATTCGGTAGGAATGCTTGTTTTATCTTTACATCAGCAGGTTGCGATACTGTTTGCCAAAGGTCAGTATGAATTATGCCGTGAAATTGTTCAGAAAGGAATAGATGTTAGTTCGCGGCACGAATTGTTTCTTGAAATGATAGGTTTCTTAAAATGGGAACTTGATCTGATAAACAAAACTAACCTGGCCGACTATAAAATAAGTCTTGAACAATATTTTGAAAGAACCAGCCAGTTACTTAACTGGTATGATATTAATACCAGGGGAAATCATTTAATGAATGAACTTCAGATATTTTCTCTCGACACTCCTACTTTTGGGTTTTATAATTCCCAATATCCGGCTTCAATTGAAAAAATAAATAACTTTATAGATACTGTTGATGTTGATTCATTACCGTTAAAAGCACGTATTAACCTGTTGTATCCCTTAGCGCAGTATTATTTAATGCTCTCTGATTTTAAAGAAGCATACTGTATTTATTATAGGATGTTTGAAGAGCTGAAAGATGAATATCGGCAAAAAATGCTCCATGAGCCTTATATAAACATGCTCACAGGTTTGATATATTCAAGTGGTGCAAGAAAAAAACCGGATACTTTGAAAATTGCTTTGAGTGAATTACAACAGGTTCCGGAAATTAATCTAAGGGTAAAGTACAAAAAAGCTGAGAGCCTGTCTTTTTATCCTTTGTTTTTATGTGCACTGAATGGGGATTTCCATGCCGGTTTTACTGCAATTGAAATTGTTGAAAATTTTCTGGAAACTTATAGCGATGATAATATTTATGCCCAATTCATGTATGCATATTATTATACTGCCTATATTTATTTTGGAGCCGGCAATTTGACGCAAGCATTAAAATACATAAGAAATACCGATGCTTATTATAGTAAGGATCTTCTGCCAAATTTGAGGTTAGCTATTCAGATAATGGAAATGATAATATTTTATGAACAGAAAAAATATGATCTGGCTGATTCGAGGCTTCGTAGATTACAACGGCAAATTCAAAAAGAAACAAACATCAAAACATTCCTCAGCCATTTTCTCAGATATTTCCGTAAACTTATTTTAAGTGGGATGGATCTAACTGAAAATACTCAACATTATCAGCAATTATTGAACAGACTTATGCAAATACCTGTTAAAGACCAGATTACAATGCTTATTAATTTTGATTTAATATCCTGGACTCAAAGCAAACTTGAGAATTGTACATTTGGCGAAAAGATAAAGGAAAACTCAGCCCGGTTATTGAGGTAGCAGGTTGTTATTGACTCTAAAAAGCTACAATAAACTATGGTTCAGAACCATTTTAAACATGTTAAGCTAAAGAATACAAGGCTCATCCAATGGTTTCGATAATTCCTGTTTTATACAAAAGTATTTTTCAATATAAAAAGCGGCAGTCAGAATATACATTATTTATAGGATGCCAGTGTTTGATAATCATTGTTTTACGACCTTGTTAATCCAGACCGAATCTGAGTTAATTACTTCAATCAGATATATTCCGCCGGGTTTAGCTGTTAAATCAAATTTTGTTTCAACCTGATCAGAAACTATTCTTTCCATGATCAATTGCCCATTCAGATTAAATATTTTAATGGTAAAATCTGTGTCAGGAGCTTTTTCTGAAAATCTTAGTGTGAAAATACCGAAAAAGGGATTTGGAAGAATCTGATAAACATCATTTTCATATGATAATTGCTTAAAGATGTTTTCAGAAATATCAGACTCAATGTTTTTTGCAGGTATAACTTCAGGTTTCTCACAATAATCCAGATCATCAGTTATAAATGCGTGGAAATAAGCTCCGGATTCAATTTTGCTTTCAGAGATCAGTGAAATACTATATCCGGAAAGTAGATTGACCTCGGCACCATCTTCTATATATATTGATGAAGCAACAATAGTATGTTGGGCAGCTAAACAGGTATCCGAACCTGAAAGCACTGAGAGATCGTTAAGAAATATATCATAGGGTATCAGAGGTACAGGTACTATTGAAACTACTGAGTTAATAGCTTGTGTAATAATATTAGCCGGTTCAATATTGCCAATGATCGGGTCCACGATAATTAAATCGTAATTCCCTGTATCATTAGGTGCAATAAGCGAAAAAGAAACAATAATCCCTGAATTACCAATATAAGCAGCATTTGTAAATGAGTACGACAAAACTCTCAGAATATTTGTGTTCGGCACAATTCCAATACTTAATTCATGATCAGTAATGCGTTCAGGGCTAAGAACCCCGGAACCCGTAACAAACTGAAATCCATTATTTATTGGTATATCAAACTGAAATCCAACAAAAACATCATCGTTGAATATTTCAACATTAATTATAAGGGTATCTCGGGGATAACCTGAAGCATCATGGATCATCAGAATGTTTTCGTTTTGCCTTGTATTACCATCAGTAACCGGTATTTCGTTAATCAGGCTTTTATATGATCCTGTGTTAATTGGGCTATTAATGTTTATAGGACTTATAGACGATATTACAGAGTAGTTTATGAGGAATAAACCAAGAAAAAGGATCATGGTTTTCTTTGTGATTGTTTTTATGATTCTTGACATAAGTTGACTTCTTAGCATTATGCGAGTTAAATTTGCTTAGCCTGTGTAATTATCCAATTTACTTCCATTTAATATTGCAACCCATACTGGGGATTTGATTTTCGGGAACTGTTTCGCCATTAAGTAATAAATCAAGTGCTTGCCGTAAATCTTTTCCGGTAACCGGTTTATTACTCTCAGGACGACTTTCGTCAAAACGACCGCGATAAACCACTTTTCCATTTTGGTCAATCACATTAAAATCGGGTGTACAGGCTGCATCATAGGCTTTTGCTATTTGCTGAGTTTCATCAAAAAGATATGGAAAAGGGAAATCATTCTCAGCAGCAAATATTTTCATGTTTTCCGGTGAATCGTCAGGGTACTTCTCAACATCATTTGAGTTTATCATCACAAAGGAAACTCCCTTGGGAATATAATCTTTACCTGCTTGAACCAGTTCTTTAATGATATGACGGACATAAGGGCAGTGGTTGCAGATAAAAACAATCACAGTAGCTTTATCTGATCTTAATTCGGTAAGGCTTAATATTTTACCGGAGATAACATCTGGTAACTGAAAGTATGGGGCATCAAAGCCCAGATCAATCATTTTTGTAGGTGTAAGAGCCATAAGTTTTTCTTACACTAACGCATTTAGCCTACTGTTTGTTCGGTAAGTCAAGTCCGAATCCTTTCTTTTTATCAACAGATTTCAGAACCAGCGAAAGGATCATTGCGGCAACACCAAAACCTGCAAAAATAAGTTCAGGAACAAAATAATTATATTTCGCTCCTTCAATTCCGGCAGATATCTGCTCAGAAACACCGGGATTTGAGGCTGATAAGGCCCAGCCAATCAAAATAGGAACAGCAAGCAGCCCAATGTTTTGTATCCAGAAAGTCAATCCATAGGCAGAGCCAAGGAATCGTTCTTCCACTATTTTGGGTATGGAAGGCCACATTGAGGCAGGTACAAGAGAAAAAGCAAGCCCAAGAATTACTATTGTTGAGTAAGCTATGGCATGATTAAACATTGATTCCGGAACGAATGCAAAGATCAGATGTGATACGGTCAGCAAAATGGCTCCGTAAAACATCATAGTTGCGCCATAACCTTTATTATCAAGGAAAGCTCCTATAAAAGGTGTTAGAATCATTGCTCCTATTGGGAAGTAGGAGAAAATGGCTGCTGCATCTTTGATACTTATATCAAGCTTTGAAGCGAGCATATCAGTGGCAAATTTCTGGAAGGGGAAAATCGCTGAATAGAAAAGCACACATAATCCTGCAATAGCAAGGAACCCGGGATTTTTAAGAATAAGCCACAAATCGCTAATCTTAAATGCTTCTTCATGCCCAAGTTCTTTTTCTTCGCCAAGCTGTTTGTCGAGGCGTAAATCCATTATAGTATAGATCAGGAATAATAATAACCCGACAGTTAGAAATGCTACTCCCCATGCTACTGAATTCACTGCGCCACCTTTTTCGGCAAAAATTGGAGAAAGACGGAAAACTGCAAAAACACCAAGACGGGCAGTTGCCATTTCAAGTCCCATAGCCAGGGCTAATTCTTTTCCTTTAAACCATTTTACTATTGTTTTAGAAACAGTGATACCTGCCATTTCAACCCCAACTCCAAAAATTGCAAAACCAAAGAATGCCAGCTTAGCTGAAGCAGGCACAGAAGTCCAGAAACTTTCAAGAAAAGTTGCTAATCCTGAAGCAGCAAAAGATTCAGTAAGAGCATAATATTTTATTGCACCCCCAATTAACATGGCTAACCCTGAAGTAATAATGGTGAATCTGATACCCATTTTATCGAGTATTATTCCTGAAAGGATAAGGAAGAATGCAAATACATTCAGGAAAAATTCAGAGCCGCCAAGCATGCCAAAAGTTTCGGGCGACCAGCCATGATTGCGTTCGAGCAGATTTTGTAACGGAGCAGCCACATCAACAAAGAAGTATGCAAAAAACATAGTTAATGAGATCAGTGCTAATGCAATCCAGCGGGCTGTCTTGGATTCGCTCAATAGTTTTTGTGTTTTTACTTTCATAATGTTTCGTTTAAATTCCTCGAAGAAAAAGTATCATTAGTAAAAAATTAGAAAGGGCTAAAGTAATATATTAATTCCAAACAGTTTCATGCAATGCAAATTTTTCTTTTGGTTTCAACAGATAGGATAGGACCGGATAATGTTTCTTTGATATAGAAGACATTAACAGACATTATTTAAAGATTATTACAAAAAAAATAATGTGTACTATTATTCAGGATTTAGAAATTATATAAAATTGCAATAATTTGTTTGGTATGACTATTTCACTGAAGCTGAAATGTTGTATCTTTCGCCCCTGTTTTTCTGAATCATATTAAAACCCTGACGAGTATGCCATTTGTTCTTACAAATGAATACCTTGATGCGCTTCTTAATGCTATTGAACGTAATGATGAGCATTATGTGAAGCAGATGTTTAGTGATCTGTATCCTGTGGATATTGCGGAGATCATTGAGGAACTCGAACTTGAACAGGCAAAATATCTGCTATCGTTGTTAGATGCTAAAGATGCCGCTGATGCTTTGATGGAACTTGAAGAAGATGTGAGGGAGGATTTTCTTGAGGATATTTCATCAAAAGATATTGCCAGACGTTTTATTGATAACCTTGACTCGGATGATGCTGCCGATCTCATTTCTGAATTACCTGTTTCGCAGCGTTCAGAAGTTCTTGCTCATGTTGAAGATGAGGAACAGGCTGCAAATATTGCTGATTTGCTTACATATGCACAAGATACGGCTGGTGGTTTGATGGCAAAAGAGCTTGTAAAAGTAAATACTGATTGGACAATTACTGCTTGTATGCGTGCCATTCGTAAACAAGCTCTGGAAATAGAACAGTTTTATGTGGTTTATGTGGTAGATGACCGAAATATTCTAAAAGGTATGGTATCATTAAAAGATATTATGCTGTCGCCTGCAAGAACCCGCCTCGAGGATATTATTGACGATGATGTTCATGCTGTACATGCTAATATTAATGTTGAAGAGGTTGCTTCAATAATGAAAAAGTACGACCTTGTAGTAGTACCTGTTGTAGATGATCTTGGTCGTTTACTAGGGCGCATTACTATTGATGATATTGTTGATATTATAAAAGATGAAGCCGACAAAGACTATCAGCTTATGTCAGGTATTTCAGAAAATATTGAAACAACTGACAATATCTGGATATCGTCGCGTGCCCGCCTACCCTGGTTGCTGGTTGCATTGTTTGGAGGGATAATAGGTTCCAGGGTTATCAGTATTTATGAGCCACAAATTCAGATTAACCCTGAAATGGCTTTTTTTATGCCACTTATTGCAGCAATGGGTGGAAATGTCGGGGTACAAAGTTCGGCTCTTGTTGTTCAGGGGCTGGCAAACAACACTCTTGGACGGGATGGTATTCTCCCCAAACTGTTGAAAGAGTTCTGGCTTGGTATGGTCAACGGACTTATCTGTTCAGGTATTTTACTGATGTACAATCTGCTTTTTAATAATTCTATGGCACTTAGCATTACTGTTAGTACTGCTTTAATGTCAGTTATAGCATTTGCCGCAATTTTTGGAACCGCTGTGCCTCTGGTGCTCGACAGATTTAAAATAGACCCGGCTTTGGCAACTGGTCCTTTTATTACAACATCAAATGATATAGTGGGGCTGTTTATTTATTTTATGATAGGAAGATTAATGTATGGTCTTCCTTTTTGAATTCTTTCATCATTTTGTTAAGACTACTAGTTTTTTTATAAAAACCAGATCGTTTTTAATAATACGCAGCAGATAGATCCCATTGCTCAAATTTGTTGTATTTATTCTGAGCTGCAATTCATCAAATGTTTCGTACGACAGATAAATCTTTCCGCCAAGGTCAGCAAGTTCAATTTTTAATGGATTATTGTTATCAGTAAAACTAACAATAACAGAGTTCCGGGCTGGATTTGGAAATACAATGAATTCATCATTTAATTCTGATTGGTTTTCTGAACCCATTGTAACTTCATTAGATGTGATTTTTATAACGGAAATGTCGTCAAAATAAAACCCGTCAGAGGTAAAGAATGAATTACTTACCAGCGTGAATCGTAATATAATTTCTTTATCTGAAAATGGAGTAAGATTAATCATTTCATGAACCCATTTGGTTTGGGTTCCATCATAAACAGGCTGACCTGGTTTCTGGAAAATATTCCCCTGTATAGTATATTTCCCAGCCAGCGGTGTCCAGGAAATCCCATTATCGTCAGATGCAAGTAGCTGAACATAATCCCAGTCTTTTTGTATATCCCATCGTGCATAAAATGAAAGCTGAGCCCATACGGCACCTGATAAGTCAATAGTCTGGGTAGTGGTAAATGAATTTTGCAAATTTCCGGGATAATTACCTGAAGGGGAATCAGTAATTGACGAAGGTGGTGAAACCCAATCGTTTGATGTAATTGACCAGCCACCTGTCCAGTTGTCAGTATTATTGCAGGCATCATAAAATACCAGTTCCGGCGTTCCGAAAGCTTTTATAATTGTATCGCTAATGGTATAATGTCCATTGTCGAGTATTGCAAGGAACTGAATGAGAGTGCCGGGGGCTATATCAGGGTCAATACTGTATGCTATTGAGTCAATGGTTGTTTCAAGCAAATCCGGATTGATGAATGTTATTGGTTCTCCCAGATAAGTTATGCAGGGGCTTATGGCTTCAAGGCTCAGGGTGAAATTTCCTCCATCCTGAAAGCCCATACGTTGGATTGAGAACTTCAGAAAACCGTTATTTTCACTAATATAAGGCATATTCTGATCCGCAAACTCAGCATACTGAAGTGCAAGCAGTCCGGCAGTCAGGCTTTGTGTCATGTTTTCCTGACAAAGCGGAATGATACGGTTTATTGCCGGCCAGAATCCATCGCTGGATGTTCCTACTTCAGGGGTGTAAGAAAATATTTTTGATTTGGTACTCTGTTCTCCGTACATCCAGTCGTCAGACCCTCCGTTGACAAGATAAAGCAGAATACTGCTTGCACCGGTAAGGTATTTGTTATCGCGGGTCATTAATCGGGAATGTGCCGAGAATATATCATCATCAGGAGTGACAGATTTTATGTATCCCCAGGAATAAAGAAGCAGGTTGGAATAGGAATGATAATTCAGGGCTATAGTAAAGGGTACAGCTTCACATAATTCTTTGAGCATGAATATTTCAGGTTCGGAAAATGGTTCTGTACCACGATAAATTTCACTGGTTGGCAAAGACGATGAGCCTGTATTATCGCAACCCCACATAAAACCAAAATTCCGGTTCATATCTACACCATAGGTGTCCCCACCATTTATCCTTCTGTTTTTTCGCCACATTCCCCCGCCGTTTGGTGCTATCAACTGATTATATCTGTATCCATCGGGGTTAAGAATGGGAACAAAATACAGTTCAGCATTATCAAGCAAATAAGTTACAACAGGGTCAGAACCATAATTTTCAAGGAGGTAATACATATAATAAAGAAGGTGTTGCATCCCTATTGGTTCTCGAGCATGAAGCATAGCATCATAAAGAATTTTAGGTTTAAAGGATCTTATTTCTTTATTTGAAATTATTGCCATATAAACCGGATATCCTTCCTGAGTGCGCAAAGGACCTAATTCGGTGCGGGGAGTGATTAATCCAGGGTACATGGCAAACATCTGGTCAAGGTGAGCCATGCATGCATCATGATCAGAAAATCCTCCTAAGGTTCCTAATGCAAATCCCTGAGGTATAGGATATTTTTCTGACAAAGCCGTTCCGGTATGCAGATCAGTTTTTGATTCAGGTAAAAGATTGCGGTCAGCATAATATTTAGTCAGATCACTTATCAGGATTTCAAAATCAACTGAAAGCTTACTCATTATTTCAAGCTCATTTTCAGAAGTTTCAAGGATCATGTAATTATTACCTGAAATTATAGCATCATCAAGGTTAATGCCTGCTTCTGTCATCTTTAACATTTTCTGACTATCGGCCTGTAACCTGATGCGTGAATACTTCATGTTTTGTCCTGCTGCGAACATGAAAGAGAAAAATAAAACTAAAGTCAGCAGGTAAGTTCTCATCGTTTCTGTTTTTAAATAAAGTTGTTTTACAGGCACAAAATTAATTATTTATGTAGAAAAAAGATATCAAATCAATAATCTTTGCAATAAAACAATAATTTTGCATGGCTTAATTGCTTAAAACAAGTAGTTGTGATGTTAAGAAATGTTTTATTCTTTTCTTTTTTATTCCTGATCTCAGGATTAAATGCTCAACAGGTTGTGGCAACTACGGGGTATTTTACTGAGAACCAGCAGATTTCTTTGAGCTGGACTGTTGGAGAAACTTTTGTCACCACATTGAGTTCCGAGAGTAACTTTCTTACTCAGGGCTTTAATCAGAGTAAATTAAGTCTGACCATTGTTTTTGAGAAAAAGACTGAACCCGGTTTGAAAATCTATCCAAATCCGGTACAGGAATCTCTTTTTATTGAAGCTAATGAAAACACAGGTGAATTATATTATGACCTGATCTCACCGGAAGGAAAGCCACTTATCACGACCAGAATTACAGGAACAAAAGCTGAAGTTTCATTTAAATCCTATGTTTCAGGAGTTTATCTTTTACAGATATTCTCGAATGAAGAGCTTTTAAAGATTGTAAAGATCATGAAAAAATAAATCTTTCAGAATCATTCTTTTTTATGACTCTGGGTTTTAGTTGGGCAAAATAACAATAGCTTAAGCATTATCGCTAATTAAGTGCCGGTTTCTTTGCTATCTGTTATTCTTCCATGATTTTTATACATCTGACACTGAATCCGTTGCGCTGGTCATAACTGTTTCTGGCAACTGATGGCGTAGCATAAGAAAGCCCTCTTGACCATGCATTTGCAATATTGGCTTCGGTAGAAGTCCAGAAGGCACCTATCCTTCCAAAATTATAATACAAGCCATTCGTAAAACGATCGCCGCCAGGATAAGCATTGAAACCACTTTCGTTTGTAGCTTCTGCATTAGGTAATTCCCACCGGGGGTGTGGCTCAGGAGCTGTGCGGGTAGATTTCATTTTACCTCCAGCCACCAGACTGCCTCCTAAATATGTGAGCAAATCTGCCCAGTCTTCATCTTCAGGTATTTTCCAGCCCTGAGGACAAAGTCCGTTGGTGTCGGCAACAGCAAACCAGTTATACAGCTTTCCATAAGCATCATCCCACTCGGGATTACCATATGGATAGGAATAGGCACCAAATGTTGCTGCACTCCATTGGGCATTGCTAAGATTACCCGCTATTTCAACTTCATTGTTATATCTTGTGGTACGAAGATTTTCTGCCATCCACATCTGAGAGCCGATCATGATGGTAGGGTAGGTGTTTCCGTCAATATCGGTAACAGTTCCCGTTAGTGGCAAAGTTGTAAATGATATCTCATTTCCATAGCCGGTACCGGCACGATTGGTGGCAAAAGCCCTTGCATAATAGGTAACGGCATCGTCAAGACCTGATAATTCTGTGGCGATATCGCCTTTTCCAACTCCATTTCCCGCAATGGTATCAGAGGTTGTGGGTGGTGAAGAGGTACTCCAGCAAAAACCTTTAAGAAGTATCACTTCACCGCCATCATTTATTACTTTTCCTGATAATTTTGCTTCTTTGGCAGTAACATTTAGGGGTTCTTCGGTTATAACCTCCGGAACTGCAATACTAACCGATCCTGAGGTTTCAGCGTACAATGCATAAGGCACACTAAGCAGTTCATTGGTTCCCATCAGTGAAAAATCATTTTTGCCATTTGCATCAAATTCTACCATTAAGAAATATGGTCCTGCGCCCCAATTGATCAAAGAAAAATTTCCCTGAGGGTTCAAACCCTGACCAATGGTAAGGATTACCAGCCCGAATGCATTGGTTGTTACAAAATGTTCTTCTTTGTAAACAGAAACTCCATCAATATTGCCCTGTAAAAGGCTGATCCTGAACGATACATCCTGGTTTGGAATAATATCACCGGAAATATTGCGTGCAACAGCCTGATATGTAAATCCCCGGGGTGCCTGAGAGCTTAAGCCTGAACAGATCAGAAGCAAAACGAATATAAGAAAAAACCTGTGTTTCATGATTTCCACGCCAGAAAATTATAAACCAAGTTTACTTTTGATCTTTTGAGGTATAGCATTCTTATTCAGCATTATAGAAATAGTCTTGTGTTGAACAAAGGCTTCTGAAGCATACAGGTATCCGCCATAAGGATTATTATCAGTTCCCCATGAATTCTTCACAATATAGTATTTTGTTCCTTTCTGATCGCGTGCTATACCAATGATGTGCATTGCGTGGTCGTCAGTGGTGGTTTGGTTATCGTAACCAGCCTGTCGCTCTTCCTGAGTGATTTTTTTCTCCTGAAGAGGCTCTTTGAAGCTATACAGCATATCATCCTTTTCTTTTTGCGATAATTGCTCCCATCTGCCGCGTTCCATACCATCCATAACCTGAAATTCGGTTTCGGGCACAATAGCAACCCCATTTCTATGTGAGAACCCTTTTTCGCTTATATCACTTGCCCACGCTACCGTATAACCTGCTGCAAGGGCTGCATCTATCACCTCCATAAATTCATTAAGAGGCAGATTCCATGATTTCTCAAAATTCCAGTTATCAGGAACTTCTATGATGAAATCTTTATAAAAAGGATGATGTGTAAATGAAGCAAGCTGCACATAGTCTTCAGCTTTTATTCCTAATGAAGCTGCAAAGCTTTTAGGAGTGTAGTTTTTCCCTTTGTAAGTAAATTCTTTAGGGTAGGAACCAAGATAAACATCAAGCAGGCTGTTATAACCTTCTTTCCAAACCGGTGTGAGCTTGCGGTTCGGATTTTTAATAACGGCATCGGCAAAAGCTTTCAGAACCGCATCCATTTCACCATGTACATGATTCTCTTCACCAATTACTTTTCCTGAATATGCTTCATCAGGAACGGCTCCGAAATTTTCCAGAACATAAAAAGCATCCGGTAATGCACCTCCGCCTGAAAAGCTGATACTGCCATGAAATCTGACATAACGGTCAACTTTGGATGCATAAGTGTTGTAAACAACAAACATTTCTGACAGTGCAATTTCGCCTTTGCCAATTCTGAGCAATTCCGATTCAATCAGGGAGTTAGTCCCAAAGCTCCAGCATGTACCCGAACGGTACTGATTTTTTACAGGAGTTGCTGCAAGCCTGATCTCATCAGTAAAAATATAGCCTTTTTTCTTTTCGTTTTCATTCTCCTGTTGTGCGTTTACGGTAAAGAATGAAAAAATCAGGGCTACTAAAGCAGTTGATAATAAGGATCTTTTGAGCATGATGTAAGATTTTTTAATTAATAAAAGGATGATAATTGGTGCAAAGGTAGTAAATTGATAATTTCGCAGGCTCAAATTTAAAGTCAAATAATATGTTACGGACACATACCTGCGGACAATTAAGAATAGCAGATGTAGGAAAAAAAGTAAGCCTTTCTGGATGGGTTCAGCGTTCCCGCGATTTTGGAGGAATGACCTTTATGGATTTGCGTGATCGCTATGGCATAACTCAATTGGTTTTCAATATGGAAACCAATGCTGTTTTATGTCAGCAAGCCCGTGAATTGGGGCGCGAGTTTGTAATTAAGGCAAATGGAGAAGTTGCTGAACGAAGTAATAAAAACCCCAAATTGCCAACCGGTGATATAGAAATCATAGTTGAATCGTTTGAAATTCTTAATCAGTCGAAACTACCACCATTTACAATTGAAGATAATACTGACGGAGGAGAAGAGCTGAGGATGAAATATCGTTATCTGGATTTGCGGCGTAATTCTGTAAAATTAAATATGGAACTGCGTCATCGCATGGCTTTTGAAACCCGCAAATATCTTGATGAACAAAGTTTTATAGAGATTGAAACACCTGTTCTTATCAAAAGCACTCCTGAAGGTGCCAGAGATTATGTGGTTCCTTCGCGTGTGAACCCCGGAGAATTTTACGCTTTGCCTCAGTCGCCGCAAACTTTCAAACAATTGCTGATGGTAGCAGGTTTTGACCGCTATTTTCAGATCGTAAAATGTTTTCGTGACGAAGATCTGCGAGCCGATCGTCAGCCTGAGTTTACGCAGATTGACTGCGAAATGTCGTTCGTTTCTCAGGAAGATATTTTTTACACCTTTGAAGGACTGGTAAAACATCTCTTTAATGCTGTAAAGGGTATTAACATAGATAACTTTCCACGCATGACCTATGCCGATGCAATTAAGCATTACGGAAGCGATAAGCCGGATATACGTTTTGGAATGACTTTCACTGAGTTGACAGAAATAGTAAAGGGCAAGGATTTCAAGGTTTTTGATGATGCTGAACTTGTAGTTGGGATTAATGCCACAGGTTGCGCTGATTATACCCGCAAACAAATTGATGAACTTACTGAATTTGTGAAAAAACCGCAGATTGGAGCAGGTGGGTTGATTTATCTGCGATATGCATCTGATGGCAGTTTGAAATCTTCGGTTGACAAATTTTATAATCCTGATGAATTAAAGAAATGGGCAGAAACATTTAAGGCTCAGCCGGGTGATTTAATGCTGATAATGGCGGGTTCGGAAATTAAAACAAGAAAAGCTTTGAATGAATTGCGTCTTGAAATGGGCTCTCGCCTTGGTTTGCGGAATCCGGATATTTATAAACCGCTTTGGGTTTATGATTTTCCTCTACTTGAATGGGATGAGGAAACTCAGCGTTATTACGCTATGCATCATCCATTTACGTCGCCCAGACCTGAAGATGTTCCATTACTCCAAACCAACCCGGGTGAAGTTCGTGCCAACGCTTACGATATGGTGATAAACGGAGTAGAGGTTGGCGGCGGTTCAATAAGAATTCACAATCGTGACATGCAGTTTGAAATGTTAAGAGTCCTTGGTTTTAAAGATGAAGAGGCACTTTCACAGTTTGGATTCTTAATGAATGCTTTTGAGTATGGCACTCCTCCGCATGGTGGAATTGCATTTGGATTCGATCGCTTATGCTCTTTGTTTGGTGGCAGCGAATCCATCCGCGATTTTATTGCATTCCCAAAAAATAATGCAGCCCGCGATGTAATGATTGATTCGCCATCGGCTATATCAGAGGAGCAGTTAAAAGAATTGGGTATCTGTTTAATTGGTCCTGATAGAAACAAAATATAAAACCTATTTTATCAGTTTTTTATAGCGTATTCTTCGTGGTGTTTCATCGCCAAGTCGTTTACGGCGGTTTTCTTCGTATTCGGTATAGCCGCCTTCAAAGAAATAAACCTGTGAATCTCCTTCAAAAGCAAGGATGTGAGTGGCTATTCTGTCCAGGAACCAGCGGTCGTGAGAAATAAGTAATGCACAACCAGCAAAGTTTTCAAGCCCTTCTTCGAGCGCACGTAAAGTGTTCACATCAATATCGTTGGTAGGCTCGTCAAGCAACAGTACATTGGCTTCAGAACGCAAAGTCAGAGCCAGATGCAGTCTGTTACGTTCGCCACCAGAAAGCACTCTTGCTTTCTTACCCTGATCAGTTCCTGTAAAATTGAATCTTGCAACATAAGCTCTTGAATTCATAAGCCTGCCACCAAGCTGTATGGTCTCATTTCCTTCGCTTACAATCTGCCACACATCCTTTTCAGGGTCAATCGCTGCATGAGCCTGATCAACATAACCGAGCTTTACTGAGTCACCAACAGTGAAAGTCCCGCTATCGGGTTGTTCCTGACCCATGATCAAACGGAATAATGTTGTTTTACCTGCACCATTCGGACCAATAATTCCTACAATACTTGCAGGAGGTATTGAAAAATTGAGATTCTCAAAAAGTATCTTATCTCCATACGCTTTTGTTACATTCTGAGCTTCGATCACTTTAGTACCAAGCCTTGGACCGTTAGGAATAAAAATCTCAAGACGTTCTTCTTTTTGTTTTACATCTTCACTCATAAGCTTTTCGTAAGCCGATAGTCTTGCCTTGGATTTTGCATGACGTGCTTTTGGCGACATTCTTACCCATTCAAGCTCGCGTTCAAGAGTTTTACGACGCCGGCTTTCTGTCTTTTCTTCCATAGCAAGGCGGTTTGACTTTTGCTCAAGCCATGAGCTGTAATTCCCTTTCCAGGGAATGCCTTCACCACGGTCAAGTTCAAGTATCCAACCGGCTACATTATCAAGAAAATAACGATCGTGGGTTACGGCTATGACAGTACCTTTGTATTGTCTCAGATGCTGCTCGAGCCATTCAACCGATTCGGCATCCAGATGGTTGGTAGGTTCGTCGAGGAGCAAAATATCAGGTTCTGACAGAAGCAAACGACATAATGCAACGCGCCGGCGTTCGCCACCAGACAGATTTTTTACCGGTGATTCAGCATCAGGGCATCGCAAGGCTTCCATTGCCCGTTCCAGCTTTACATCCAGTTCCCATGCATCATGATGCTCAAGCAATTCAGTCAATTCACCCTGTCGCTGTATTAATCTGTTCATTTCATCGTCGCTCATGGGTTCGGCAAAACGATTATTAACTTCCTCATATTCTTTCAGAAGATCAATCACCTGTTGAACCCCTTCTTCTACGATCTCTTTCACGGTTTTGGTGTCGTCAAGTACAGGTTCCTGTTCAAGTAAACCAACAGAATAGCCTGGTGAATATACCACTTCACCCTGATAGGATTTATCAACACCGGCAATGATCTTTAAAAGAGTTGATTTTCCTGAACCATTTAAACCTATAATACCGATTTTGGCTCCATAGAAAAAGGAAAGATATATATTCTTGAGTATCTGTCTGTTAGGTGGGATTAATTTCCCGACTCCAACCATGGAGAAGATTATTTTTTTGTCGTCGCTCATGATAACTCAGTTTAATAATTGCTGCAAAACTAAGAAAACAGACTGATTTAATTACCAGTGCCATATATAACCAATAAACCTTGATTTTTTCTTTTGGCCCTGTTTTATTTCTTTCCCTTACCGATAATCGTTTAAAATTCAAATCATATTAGTAAGTTTGCAGCAGTTAAGATACTGAAAAAGCCGCAGGCATGAATATTCTCATACTTTCAAATAAAATGCCTTATCCTCCGAAAGATGGCGGCTCTATTGCTACTTTTTGCATTGCCCGATCATTTGCTGCTTTGGGTCACAAGGTAACTGTTCTGGCAATGAACACTTTAAAACATTATTATAACACTGATCTGATCCCAAAAGATATTTCAGGACTTATTGAATTTATTGGCGTTGATGTGGATACCCAAATATCGGTATTTGATGCATTGAAGAACCTGCTTACAAAGTCAATTCCTTATAATGCCCAACGGTTCATAAGCGAAGAATTTGAGAATAGACTTGCCGGTTTGCTGCAAACACGCAGTTTTGATGTTGTTCAGCTCGAGGGTACTTATCTTGGTCCGTATATTCATACCATCAGAAAATACAGTACGGCGCTGGTGATTATGAGGTCTCATAATATTGAGCATGAAATATGGCAGCGCACGGCAGCTCTTGCAAAAGGATTTCGAAAATATTATCTCACCAATCTTGCAAAGCGTATTAAACGTTTCGAAGTTTCTATGGTGAATAATTATGATGTGATGGTTCCTATCACACAGCGAGACGGAGATTTTTTACATAAATTAGGCTGCACGATACCTATGAAAGTCATACCAACAGGTATAAATTCAGATGTGTTTAAGCCTGATTATCAAAGTTTTGAATTTCCGTCATTATTCCATCTCGGAGCGCTTGACTGGACTCCAAACCAGGAAGGGCTAAAGTGGTTTTTCGCAAAGGTGTGGCCATTGGTTTTAAAAGAGTTCCCTGACCTCAAATTTTATCTTGCCGGTAGGAATGCTCCCGCTTATTATTCAAAATTATCAGAACCTAATGTGATCTTTCTTGGTGAAGTTGAAAACGCACAGGATTTTATCCGCTCCAAAGCCATAATGATAGTTCCTTTATTATCAGGAAGTGGTATGCGCATCAAGATCATTGAAGGAATGGCCCTTGGAAAGGCAATTATCACAACTTCTATCGGAAAGGAGGGTATTGAGATAGAGCCCGGCAAACATATGATGGTGGCTGATGATCCGTCAGGCTTTCTTGAAGCTCTTAGATTTTTGCTTGCAAAAAAAGAAAATGTTATTGAAATGGGGAGGCAGGCAGAGGCTTTTGTGAACAAATATTATGATAACCTGAAAATAGTTAAGTCTTTAAGCGATTTTTACCAACAACAACTTACCTGATATGCTGATAGTATTTTGGTTATCTGTTTTTTTTGTGATTTATAGCTATGCTATTTATCCGTTTATCCTGAAATTACTTGTAATTGGTAAGAAACAGAATAATGTCTTTTACGATGAGAACGAATTGCCTCTGGTATCGGTGATAATTGCAGCATATAATGAAGAAAGTGTAATAGTTGAAAAACTTGATAGCGTTCTCCAAAGCTCTTACCCGGATGATAAACTTGAAATTCTGATAGGTTCTGACGCTTCATCCGATAAAACTATACCTTTGGTAAAGGAGATGAGTCAGAGATTTCCGCTGATCAGGTGTTTTGATTTTTCCGAACGCCGTGGGAAACCTTCGGTAGTTAACGATCTTGTGAGTCATTCAAAAGGTGAAATCCTGATATTGACTGACGCAAATGTTATTTTTTCTACGGACACTATTATTAATCTGATCAGGCATTTCAAGAATCAAAGTATTGGGCTTGTTGATACCCACATGGTGAACAGAGGTCTAAAAAAGGAAGGCATTTCGTATCAGGAGAAGGCTTATATATCACGTGAAGTACAGATAAAACACATGGAAAGCCTTATCTGGGGAACCATGATGGGACCTTTTGGGGGTTGTTATGCTGTAAGACGTGAGGATTACAGTGATGTTCCCCCTCATTCGCTGGTTGACGACTTTTATATTAATATGAAAGTGCTTGAAAAAGGGAAAAAGGCTGTCAACGAACTTGAATCTGTCGTTTTTGAGGATGTGTCAAATAGTATGCGCGATGAATTCAGAAGAAAGGTTCGTATTTCAGCAGGGAATTTCCAGAATTTAGGACGTTTCAGGCAATTGCTATGGCCTCCGTGGAGTGGAACAGGATTCGCGTTTTTGTCGCACAAGGTGCTGCGCTGGTTTGGTCCTTTGTTTCTTATTCTAACATTGGTAGCAAATATTTTTCTGGTAAGGCATAGTGTTTTCTATTCTCTTACTTTAGCAGGACAATTATTATTAATGTTTGGAATTCCATTTTTTGACTGGATGCTGAAAAAAATAAATATACATCTGTCAGTTGTACGCCTTGCAGTGCATTTTTATGCCATGAATCTGGCTTTACTTGTGGGGCTTTTTAAGTATTTAAAAGGGATCCAAACTGGTATCTGGAAACCTACACCAAGAAATCAGCAGTAAAATTTGTTTATTGAGCATGACCTTCTGAGAGTACCTATCACAGAAACAGAAGGCTAAACGCTATTATGTGAAATATCAGTTCGAACTTTCGTTGTTCTGCTCTGTATTTCTTTTTCTGAAAAGTTTTCCCCATGCATCAGAATCCATTAACGGAGAATCGGTAACGGCTTTGAAACTAAGCCATATACCAAGAGGAAGAAATAATGCTGACGACAACCACATACCCATAAATGGGGTTAAAACTCCGGTTCTTACATATTTATCGCCTGTAGTTGACGCAATATGAAACAGTATGAACAAAATAGTAGCAACTACCAGTGGCAAACCAAGACCACCTTTCCGTATAATTGCTCCAAGCGGCGCACCAACGAAGAACAGTATGATACAGGCAACTGATAATGTGTATTTACGGTGCCATTCAATATCATGACGACGGATAAGACGCAGCTCGTTTTCATAAAAATCCGAACGAGCCTCAATTGATGATTTTACATTTCGTGATGTATTCAGGGCATTATCAATTATTTTCGAGCGTTCATCAAAATGAATTCCTTTCAGAAAGTCACCAATGAAAACCAGTGTGGAATCCGGCTGAATAGGCTTTGACAGTTGAAGCTGGGAATAATGATAATAATTGCGGTACATTGAAAGTGAAAAATTATTTTTCTCCTGAACGTACTTTTGGTAAAGTGAATCACGGGAATACTCCAGTTGCTTCAGATTAAACATCTGGAAATTGTTTTTAAAAAGATCTTCATCTGTTCTGTTAAATTCAAATCCTGACAGATCAAACCGCCTAACTTCTTTTTCGAAATGCATTCTCATAAAAGGAGAAACTGAAGCTGAGCTTTGATTTGGGTTTTCATCGTAGCTTGCTCCATTATAGAGTGTTAATATCATAAATCTGCCATCAGTCGTTTGCTCCATTGTGCCCCATTCTGCCAGTGTCAGGGTTGTTTTTCCCTGTCCTGCTGTGTGGTCGTAAATCATTACATCGCGGATTAGTTTCCCGTCTTTTTCCTTGCCACCTATTTTTATCACATAGCCGTCAAGTCCATAATAATAAATACCTTCCTGAAGATTGAAAGACAGTTTTTGTTGTCGTATATCAAAAAGTATTGAATGAAATTTAAGGTTGGCAATAGGTAAAACTACATTTGAAAAATAAAAGGCTCCTATTCCTATAAGAACTGATAGTACAATCAATGGTGTCATTATCCTTCGAAGTGAAACACCCGAAGCTTTTATTGCAACCAGTTCATAGTGTTCACCTAAGTTACCGAAAGTCATAAGTGATGAAAGTAAAATGGCAAGAGGCAACGCAAGGGGAACAAAAGTAGAGGAAGCATAAAACATAAGCTCGGCTATCATATTCCAGGGCAAACCCTTTCCTACAAGGTCGTCAACATATTTCCACAGAAACTGCATCAGTAATACAAAAATGGCTATGAAGAAAGTCAGTACCAGTGGTCCTAAATATGATCGCAGGACAAGCAGGTCAATTTTTTTTATCAAAGTTATTTTCTTCATGTGTTGCCTTGGAAGATCAAAAAATCATAATGCGAAACCTTGCTCAATACTATTTCATAAGGTGCAAAATCTGTTTTTCGGTTATATTAACAAAACTGACTCAATTCCTAATATTAGTAACCATATAATAAGTGTTTTATTCGTGATTTGAGATCAAACTTTCGTTTTTTAATCAGTAAAACAGAGCAGCATTAAAAAAAACTGCCGCAAAATTAGCCTTTAAATATATTATTAATTTATTTAGCAAAATAAATATAAAATTCGTTGGAATAACGAGAAAGTTTTACATTTGCGTATTACTAAAGGGTGTGATATGAATTTATTAAGCCATTTAACCCTATGAAAATAATACAAGTGGCTGATCGTAAGGCGATTAGACAGTTTCATGATACAATAAGGGTTATTTATAAAGATGACCCTAATTTTGTTTGTCCTCTGGATAAGGATATAGAAGCCACTTTTAATCCTTCAGAAAATACTTTTTTTAATAATGGCGATGCTTCCCGATGGATTTTAATAAATGATAATGGTGAATTAATAGGGAGGGTGGCTGCTTTTTACAATTGGGAGAAAGCCCGTAAATATGAGCAACCAACCGGTGGCATGGGATTTTTTGAATGTATTGACAATCAGGAAGCAGCTTTTCTCTTGTTTGATACTTGCAGGGATTGGCTTGAAAAAGCCGGTATTGAAGCTATGGATGGACCTGTAAACTTTGGTGAGAACGAAAGTTACTGGGGTTTGCTGGTTGAAGGTTTCGACAATCCCAGTTATGGTATGAACTATCACCATCCTTATTATCAGAAATTCTTTGAGAACTATGGGTTCTATAATTTTTTTGAACAAATTACCAATAAACTGGATCTTACCAGAGAATTTCCTGAACGTTTCTGGAAAATAGCCGACTGGATAAGACAAAAACCCGGATTTACATACGAGCACTTTACAAAAAAGAATTCTGAAAAATATCTGAGAGATATTAAAGAGGTATATGACCAGGCATGGGTACATCACGAGCATTTTACACCTATTGATCTGGATATACTGAGAAAAGAATTTCAGAAAGCTAAACATATTCTTAATGAGGAGTTTATATGGTTTGTCTATCATGATAATAAGCCCGTGGCGTTTCTCGTAATGTTGCCCGATGCAAACCAGATACTTAAATACTTTAATGGCAGACTGAATTTATTGGATAAAATAAGATTTTTACTGTTAAAAAGAAAAGACCTTTATACAAAAGCTCGTATTACCGTAATGGGTGTGATCCCTCGGTTTCAGCGTTATGGAATTGAATCTGCAATATTCTGGCATATGGACAAAATTATGCGTAAAAAACCAAATTACACTGAAATTGAGCTTGCATGGGTAGGCGATTTTAATCCCAAAATGCAAAAGCTTCATGATGCGGTACAAAGTACATTTTCAAAACGACATATAACTTATCGAAAACTTTTTAAGAAAGGAACTGAAAAACGGGCAAACATAATTGTTTGATGTAAATGAAATGCTAATATCAGTTTCAATGATAACAGGGTTTATGATTAAACAGGGGGAAATTTTGTAAATCAAATAATAATAATAATTCCTAATTTTCTGAACTATGATTACTATTACTGGAGCCAATCTTACTGTTGAAAACCTCGTTAAAGTTGCAAGGTTTCATGAGAAAGTGGAACTGCACCCTGATGCAGTAAAACGTATTAATGCATGTCGTGCAATGCTTGAAAAGAAAATTGTTGCCAAAGAAATAATGTACGGTGTAAATACCGGTATTGGCGAATTTTCAGAAGTCGTACTTAATGACGATCAGGTAAAGGATTTTCAGAAATACCTAATCTATAATCATGCTGCCGGAATAGGTGAAGCAATGCCTGAAGAATGGGTAAGGGCTGCCATGGTCAGCCGTGTTAATGTTCATGCACATGGAAATTCAGGTAACAGGCTTGAGATTACCCAGACTTTGGTTGATATGTTAAATAAAGGAGTAACTCCTTTTGTGTGCGAAAAAGGATCTGTAGGAGCTTGTGGCGATTTAAGCCCAATGTCGCAGATAGCTTTATTAATGATGGGTGAAGGCCATGCATATTATAAAGGAGAGTTGCTTGAGGGCAAAGAAGCGCTGAAACGTGCCGGTATTCCTGTACCTGGCTTGCTTGCACGCGATGGGCTTGCAACTATAAATGGTTCAAATGTGCTGACAGGTATGAGTGCTATCATGTTGTATGATACCAATTTATGGCTGAAACAAGCTGAAATAGCCTGCACTATGACCCTTGAAGCATTGAAAGCCAATCTTGGTCCTTATAACCACAAATTACATGAAATCAGGGGCTTTCCCGGAGCTGTTCGTAGCGCTGCTGCTATAAGAAAAGTTGCGGAAGGAGGTGATCTTCTTGAAAAACGACTAAAAGTAAAAGTTCAGGATGCTTATTCAATGCGTTCTACCCCGCAGGTAATTGGTGCAGCTCATGATGCAGTGGCATGGGCGAAGAAACAGGTTGAAATTGAACTTAATGGTGTAGGCGATAACCCGATATTCTTTCCTGAAGACAATATACAGCTATCAGGAGCAAATTTCCAGGGATCGCCGGTTAGTTTACCTATGGATATGATCGGTGCTGCTGTAACTATGGTTAGTGTTTTATCAGAACGCAGAATGAACCGTTTAAATAATCCCGCATTAAGTGTTGGTTTGCCTCCTTTCCTTACTAAGGGAGCAGGTATGTTCTCAGGATTGATGCTTAGTCAGTACACTGCTGATATGCAGATTGTTGAACAACGCATCCTTTCAATGCCTGCTTCAATACAGTCAATTCCTGCTGCTGCCGACCAGGAAGACTTTGTTTCAATGGGAATGAATACTGCTTTAAAGAATTTTAAGATTCTTGATAATGCTTATGGTATTCTTGGCATTGAGTTTATGGCGGCTGCCCAGGCTTTGGATTTAAGAGAGAAATATGAAACTCCTTATATATATGGTGCCGGTACAAAAAAGGCACGTGAAGTGATAAGGAAACATGTTGAATTTCTGGATGTTGATCGTCCGTTATATCCGGATCACAATAAAATGAAAAATCTTGTTAAATCAAGTGAAATTCTTTATGAAGTTGAGAAAATAGTTGGAAGCATTGGGTAACAATGTATAAACGTGATTGAGACATTTATACTCTCAATCTAATTATTGGACTACCATTTCCTAAAATAATTTGTTAAGTTTTGTTAAAATCAAATATTATTTTATATCTTAGCGCAAACTTTCTCGAGGCGGTAATTTCTTAGTATAGCGGCTATGTTAAATTCAATATATATGCTTGAGTATTTTATTTATTAACTAAACTAGTGTTAACCAATTTCTAATCAAAATCAATGAGATTATGAAAAAATTTACTTTTTTGCTTGCCTGTATGCTGCTGGTAGCACAGGCTATGTTCGCACAGCGAACTATTACTGGTGTTGTTACCAGTTCAGAAGACAACAAAGGAATACCAGGTGTTTCTGTTGTTGTTAAGGGAGCACCTACCACTGGCGCTGTTACTGATGCCAATGGTAAGTATGTTCTTACTGTTCCTGCCGATGCTGTCAGCCTGATGTTTAGTTTTATTGGTTTTCAAACCGTAGAAATTCAGATTTCAGGGCGCTCGGCTATTGATGTTGTTTTGCAACCTGAAGCAACCACTCTTGAAGAGTTGGTTGTTATTGGTTATGGAACTCAAAGAAAAAGAGAGGTTACTGGTTCGATTACATCAATTCGAGGAGATGAACTTGCAAAAATAGCAACCCCCAGCTTTGAATCCCAATTAATGGGTCGTTCTTCAGGAGTTCAGATCACATCGCAGACCGGTGTACTTGGCGAGGTACCAAGAATTCGTATCAGGGGTGTTGGATCAATAACATCCGGTACCTATCCTCTGATTGTTGTTGATGGTATTCCAATCCTTACCGGAGATGTTGGAGGATACGCCTCCACTAATGCTCTTGGAGACATAAATCCGGCAGATATTGAATCAATTGAAGTATTAAAAGATGGTTCAGCAACTGCTATTTATGGTTCAAGAGCTGCTAATGGTGTAATTCTTATTACAACCAAGAGAGGGACAGCCGGAAAATTCCAGTTGAATTACAATAATTATTTTGGTATTGCACAACCTATCAGACTATTTGATCTGGCTAATGAAACAGAATTTCTTGAATTGACTGCTGAAATGTTTGAAAATGCAGGCAGAACAAGCCCTGCTGTAGCAACCGGACTTAATACTGACTGGCAGAAAGAGGTTCTCAGGAGTAATGCATTCCAGCAAGACCATATAATTTCTTTGTCAGGTTCAACACCACAAACCGGATATTATTTCTCAGTGGGTTATTCTGATCAGGAAGGTGTTACAATACCTAACGATATGAGCCGGTTTACATTCCGTGCTAACGTTGACCAGAAAGTTACGAAAGCCATCACATTTGGTGCAGGTGCAAATCTTGCCCGTACTCAGTATAATGGCCAGAATACCGGAGAAAACTCATTGTCGGGTAATGTTTTCTCAGCGATAAGGCAACTTCCTAATACGCCTGTTTATAATCCTGATCATCCTACAGGATATAATATTGACCTTGTTAACCCACAATTGGTTGGTCGCTGGGAGAATCTTCAGACTATTGATGATAACCTTCCTAATATTATGTATACCTTGAAGAACAATGTTTATGGTTCAAAAGTAAACAGAGGTACACTAAGCTTTTATGGTGCAGCAGATTTATTGCCATTCCTTAATTTCCGTTCACAGGTAGGTGTTGACCTTTCAATGACCGAAGGTCTTTTGTACTGGAACCCTATCCATGGTGACGGTGCATCAGTAAAGGGAAGAATATACAATACACAAACTAATTTCCTGAGATGGAATATTCAGAACATTTTGTCATTTAACAAATCTTTTGCCGATGTTCATAATCTCAGTGCAACATTGGTACAGGAAGCTCAAAAGCAAAACTATAATTATTTCTTTGCCGGTGGAACCAATATTTCCGATCCGCATTTCAGGTACGGTGTTATTGGTGGTTCATATTCAACACAACTTTCATCAGGTAGTATGACCGGTAATGGTATTCTTTCCTATGCCGGACGTCTGAGCTATAATTATGATAATAAATATTTTATACTGTTATCATCACGTTACGATGGCTTGTCAGCTTTACCAAAAGACAACAGATGGGGCTTCTTCCCGGGAGTTTCAGTTGGATGGACTGTTTCACGCGAAGGATTTATGAGTAATGTGGATTTTATTTCTGATCTGAAGATACGAGCTTCTTATGCTGAAGTAGGTAACTCTTTCATTGGAAATTATCCGTATCTGGGTTTGTACTCGGGTGTAAGATATGCTGATTACACAGGTATTGCTTTTTCTCAAATGGGTAATGATCAGTTGTTATGGGAAACAAGTAATAAGTATGATATTGGTCTGGATGCTTCAATTCTTGACGGGAAATTCACTTTAACCTACGATTATTTCCTTAATGATCTTGACGGTCTTATCCTTCAGGCACCTACTCCTCCTTCGTTTGGTGTTCCCGGGAACTATGTGTACAGAAATATTGGAACAATGAGAAACTCAGGTCATGAGTTATCAGTTGATGCCAGAGTAATAAGCACCCGTGATCTATCCTGGAATGTTGGTGTTAATCTTACATTGACAAAGAATGAAGTAACTTCACTTGTTGATGACAAACCAATTATTCTTACCTATACCATAATTGATGTAGGAGAATCCATACGTTCAGTTTATGGTTATGATTATGTAGGTGTAAATAAAGCCAATGGTAATCCGATATACCGCAAGGCTGACGGAACAATGGTTCAGGGTAATATTGCAAATCAAACCTACAGGGTATATGATCCCAATAATCCTGAAGATGTTTCACAAGCAGCCACACTTGCTGCAGCCGACAGAAAGGTTTTTGGTTCATCACTTCCAACATATTTTGGTGCTATAACTTCAAATTTGAAATACAAGAACTTTGATTTCTCAATGCTCTTCCGTTATTCAGGTGGTAATTATATAATGAATCGTACCAGAGCCGATCTTCTTTCAAACACATTTACAAACTTTGGTTCTGAAATGCTTGGAAGATGGCAAAGCCCTGATAAACCCGGAGATGGCTGGACACCCAAACTTTGGTATGGACAGACCAATTTTATTAATCGCCAGAATGAAACCAGCGGACGTTTTGTTGAAAAGGCTGATTTCCTGAAACTGCAGAACCTTGTTTTAGGTTATACCTTTCCTAAACATTTGCTAAGTCGTGTTGGCATTAATGGATTAAGAGTATTTGTTTCAGGTTCCGAATTATTTATGATCACTGATTATACCGGTGTAGACCCTGAAATGGAAAGAGAAGATGGATATGATTATAATGGAACTCCAAGACAAAGAACTTTTGTTTTTGGTATTAATTTCAGTTTATAAACCTTAAAAAATGTTGAAAAATGAAAAAGAATAAATATAATAAAAGCTTATTATTGCTTTTTGCATCATTTTTTGCTTTTGGGATTTTCTTTTCTTCATGCGAAAAAGATGTACTAGATCTGGTGCCTTATAATCAGATCTCCGAAAATGTTGCCTTTGATACACCTGAAAAGATTGCTCTTGCTGTTAATGGTATGTACGAAGCCGCTCAGGTTGGACAGTACAGATTGCCTACAGGCGATGGACTTCGCGGATATCCGTTTGGAGCAGCTTTTGTTCAGCAGGGCGATAATCGTGGCGAGGATGTTGTGAATACTCAGGCATTTTATCAAATTACCTATATGGGTACATATAATTCAACTACCGCCAATAATGTATTCTACTGGAACGATACATATCGTCTTATTAATCTCATAAATATAGTTGCCGAAGGAGTTCAGAAAGCTGGTGAAGAAGGCATTATATCCGTAGAACAGGCTAATGAATATCTGGGTGAAGCCTTATTGCTCAGAGCGGCATCTTACCACGAACTGCTAATTCATTTTGCCAGACCCTATAAGCACACAGCAGATGCTTCTCACTTGGGAGTGCCTTATCATAAAAAACCATTTACTACTCTTGGAACCATTGATGAAGGTTTTGTAACAGGCAGACATTCTGTTGGTGAGTGTTATCAGTGGATCATCGAAGATCTTGATCTGGCTGAGCAATACCTTCCATTAAAGTCAGCCCGGTCAGGTAATCAAAAGGTTTCAAAAGGAACAAAAGGAGCTGCTGCTGCTTTAAAAGCACGCGTATATCAGCATGTGTGGGATCACGCTAAAGTTATTCAGGAAGCAAGCAAATTTGTTGCTGGTGGAGTTTATGCCGGACATTATGCACTTGGAGCTGAGCCATGGACTGTGTTTACTAATAACTACGGTTCAGATGAATATATTTTTGGCATGGAAAATTCGGAAACAAATTATCCAAGTGTTAACGGAGCTTTGGCATCGCAATACAAGCGCAGGCTTTTAATAAGCCATAGCCCTATATTATGGAGAAATACGTCATGGTTGCCCGATGATAAAAGGCGTGATGAACCTAATATGGTTTTTAAAGAAGCAAATGGAGTTATTTACACTCATAAATACAAAGATGATGTAGGTTATACTGATTTATCTCCCATGATGAGATATGCCGAAGTAATACTTAACCTTGCAGAAGCTTATGCAAGAGAAAATCAGGTTGGGAATGCATTGACCTATCTGAACGTGGTTCGCGATCGCTCATTGGCTGATCCTACAACACAAAGCTATAAAGCTTCAGATTTTGCTGATAATAAGGAATTACTTAATGCTGTTTTAATTGAAAGACGTATTGAACTGGCTATGGAAGGACGTCGTTTTCCTGATATTCATAGATTACAACACTGTCCATATTTCCCTATAGCTGGTGTACCGGGAAAAGTTCAGACTGGTTTTGCACCAGCAGAAGAGTTTGAATTGTACGATGCTTCAGGTAATTTGAAAGGGCCTTACAGTGGTGAATTATTATATGCTATTCCTTACGATAGTCACCTGTTTTTATGGCCTATTCCGCAAGATGAAATAAATGCAAATCCAAAGCTTGCTGAACAGCAGAATCCTGGCTATTAATGCATAAACTCAACAGATGATTAATTAACCATCTTATTCCTACTGACTAACAGTAGCCTATTAGTACAGAACTAGCCGTCTCATTATCTGAAAATTTGAGGCGGCTAGTTTTTTATGTTTATTGAGACCTTTACAGGACAATGTAATTTTAAATACTCTTATTGCTTGAAATCACAGGGGATGTTATACGAATTGTATTTACAAAATAGTCCAAGCTGTTTTGTAAATTACAATCGTTAATGCCGGTGGTTAAAACATTCAGAACAATTGAGCGGAGCGATAATTGGTCTGTTATATTTTTCCAATCGGTATTATTAGCAATTTTTCCTATAAAAGCCTAATCAAATCAGAAATTGCACTATGATTTTGACTTGTTTCTGAAATTATTTTTTATTTGTTTAATGACCATAATAGCCTCTTTAGTATCTAACTTATCATTAAATAACCTTGTGATGCTGTGATAGTTAGGAATTTTAAATATAAAGGAAACTTGCCGGAGTTTTATTTGTAAATGAACCAGAGCAGAGTATTTATAGGAAAAAAACTGTTAAGATTTGTTAAAAGTTAATAATTTTGTTATACCTTAGCCAAAATTTTCTGCTAAGTCTTAATCTATACGCATATTGAAAATGTCAAACTAAATATATATGCATGATTAATGAATCTGTCTTTTTTCAAATTAAACTAATGTTAAACAATTTCTAATCAAAATTAATGAGATTATGAGAAAACTTGCGTTTTTGCTATTGTTCTTGTTTGTTGCGGGCATCGGCGGTGCCTTGGCTCAAACCAGAACCGTGTCTGGTAAAGTTACCAGTTCACAGGATGGAGAGGGAATTCCTGGTGTTACAGTGAGGGTAAAAGGCACCACTATTGGTGCCATTACGAATTTTGATGGATCTTATGTGCTTACTGTAGGGCCTGAGCACCGAACATTGGTGTTTTCGTATGTATCAATGAAAACACAGGAAATTGCCCTTGACAATCAAACAATTATTAATGTAGCTTTAGAACCCGACGTGGTAATGATTGATGAGATCGTGGTTACCGCTTTGGGTATCTCGAAAGAGAAAAAATCATTAGGCTATGCTGTACAAACTGTTGGTGATGAGGAGCTAAGGCGCACTGGTAATACAAATATCATGGGTGCCATGCAGGGTAAAATCGCTGGGGTAGATATTAAACCTTCCAGTGGGATGCCCGGTGCATCTTCGCAAATGGTGATCCGCGGAGCCCGTTCATTCACCGGTGATAATACACCTTTATATGTAGTTGACGGTATGCCTATTTCTTCAACAGCCCCGTATTCAACTGGTAATAGTGTTACCGGATCGGACGTGGCAAACCGTGCACTGGATATAAATCCGGCTGATATTGAAAGTATTGATATTCTTAAAGGTCAGGCTGCAGCCGCTCTTTATGGTATTCGTGCTTCAAACGGGGTTATTATTATTACTACGAAAAGTGGTCGTGGCCTTGCAGCCGGAAGACCTGTGGTTACATTCAACCACAATACCAGTTTTGATGTAGTTTCTCGTACACCGGATTATCAGACAACTTATGCACAGGGAAGTTATGGTGTTTATCAGCCTACCGCATCTTATTCCTGGGGTCCTAAAATAGTTGATTTGCCTAATGATCCAAAATATGGTGGTAATACTGATAACGACATGACTAAAAAGTGGGGGGCGCAACCTGGTAAGTATTATGTTCCGCAGCTCGATCAGGCTGGATTGGATCCCTGGCTTAGCCCTAAAGTTTATAATAACTGGGATGATTATTTCCAAACAGGTCATGTTGTATCGAACAACCTGAATGTATCGCAGGCAACTAATGAAGGAAATTTTGCTTTGGGCTTTAGTATGACAGATCAGAAAGGTATAGCTCTTGCAACGGGATTGAAGCGTTATAATGCGAAAGCCTCCGGTGAAAGAAATTTAAACAAAAATTTTTCAGTTGGTTATAGTGCCAATTATTCAAAAAGCAATATTGACAAACTGTCAGGTGCTAATGATGGTTCGCTGACCGGTGTATTGGCTGCTCCGTCCAGCTATAATCTTAAAGGAACACCCTATCATGTGCCGGGTAATCCTTATAAGCAAATATATTTCCGTGGAGGTTCTTTTGATAATTCATATTGGATCCCTGATAATAATACTTTTAACGAAAAGAACGATCGTTTCTTTGGTAATGGATTTGTAAATTATATTGCAAATCTTAATGAAGGAATGATATTACGCCTTCGTTATCAGGCAGGTGTTGATACTTATACGACCCATTTGCAGGATATTTTTGGATATGGTAGCCGTGGAAGTTCTAAAGGTGTAATTGATAATTATGGAACTACTTATGCTTTGTTTAACTCAACTGCTACAGCAAATTTCGACTGGAAGATCAACAGCGACCTTGAACTGAATGTTATGATTGGTAATGAGCTGAATCACAGTACAAGAAAAAGCTATTGGGAATCAGGTACTGATTTTAACTTTGGCGGTTGGAACCATATGGGAAATGCCAGTATTGTTACAGCCGGTGAATCTCAGAATCAGTTCCGTGATGTGGGAGTATTTGGTAGCCTGGCTTTGAGCTGGAAATCAATGATTTATCTTAATGCAACCGGTAGAAATGACATAGTTTCACAAATGCCCAGAGACAATCGTACATTCTTCTATCCTTCGATTTCATTAGGTTTTGTTGCAACTGAACTTGCCGGTCTTAACGAGATAAGCTGGTTGTCGTTTGCAAAGCTCAGGGCTTCATATGCTGAAGTAGGACAGGCAGGACGTTTCCTGGAAAATTATTATGTTACTCCTGGCTATAGTGGAGGATTCTGGCTGTCAGATCCTATCCAGTATCCTATTGGAGGTGTAAACTCTTATATTCCGAGTTCCACACAATATGACCCCAATCTGAAACCGCAGAATACTGCTTCATATGAATTGGGTATTGATTTAAAATTCTTCCAGAACAGATTTGGAATTGACTATAACTTCTCGCACCAGACAGTTACAGACCAGATTTTCCCTGTACCTCTGGCCGGATCAACCGGAGCTTCACAGTTGGTTATGAATGGTGGTAAAGTACAGACAGATGTTCATGAAGTTATGATGTATATAACACCTGTTAAAACCCATGACTTCCAGTGGGATTTGAATTTCAACTATGCCGCTGTTGAAAATAATGTTATTGAGCTGGCTGAAGGTGTTGAAAGTATTTTCCTGGGTGGCTTTGTTACTCCTCAGGTAAGAGCTGGTATAGGATATACTTACCCGGTTATTTATGGTACTTCATTTGCAAGACATGACAATGGAGAGATCCTGATAGTAGATAAACCAGGAGCATGGAATCATGGTATGCCAATGGCTGGTGAGCCTGGTGTAATTGGAGAAGTATCACCGAAATTCATTCTTGGTGCAACCAATACACTTAGATTTAAAGACTTGTCGTTGAGTGCTGTATTCGAATGGAAGAATGGTGGAGAAATGTATTCGGGTTCCAATGGCTTGATAGACCTGTATGGTATGTCGGCTGTAACTGAAGACAGGGAATCAACTTTTATATTTAAAGGTGTCAAACCTGATGGAACTCCTAATGATATTGTTAGAGGTGGTGTGAACGACCCGGATGCATATCAGGATTTGTATGCTAACGTGCTCTCGGATGTTGATGAGTATTATATCCATGATAACTCGTTTGTGAAACTTCGTGAACTGTCGCTCAGATATCAGTTTGCTAAACCAGTTTACAAAACGATGAATATTGGTGTTTCACTATATACCAGAAATATTATTTTATGGACTGCATTGCGCAACCTTGACCCCGAAACCTCTCAAGGAAACAATAATATGGGTGGTTCATTTGAAAGGTTCTCACTGCCACAGACCACCAGCTATGGATTTGGTTTTGATATAACATTTTAATTTTAAAAAATGAAGAACATGAAAAAGAAAATAAACATAGTGCTGGCTGCCATGCTCATGATATTAGCATGGTCGTGCTCAAAAGATGTCATGGATGATATTAATAAAAATATCAATGATCCTACGAATGTATCTGCTAATCTTATCATTACCGATGCTATGATTACATCCGCGTTTAGCATTACCGGCAGTGATCTTGCCTTTTATGCCTCCATTTATATGGAACATAATGTAGGTGTATGGAATCAGGGATATAGTGCTGAGATCCGTACTGGCGAACCTATTAGCGCTACTACCTATAATAATAGCTGGAACACGATATACAATAATCTGTATAATTTGAAAACGATTATTGATAAATGTTCTGAGGACGGAGAGGAACCTGATAACTATTATACCTTAGGTATTGCTCAAACTCTTATGGCTCATAACCTTGCAACCTTAACTGATTTGATGGGTGATGTGCCATGGTCGGAAGCATTACAGCCCGGTTTTATTTACACACCTAAATTAGATAAGCAAGAGGATATTTATGCTATTGTATTTAATCTCCTGGATGCTGCTATTGAAAACTTTAATAAAGAATCTATTATCTTTCTAGGTAATCAGGATTTTATTTATAGTGGAAATGCTGCTTCAATTAAAAATTGGGAAAAGTTTGCTTACGGACTGAAAGCTCGTTATACCATGCGTTTGTCCTTAAAAAATGAACAATACGCTAAAGTTATTGAATATGCCAACAAATCATTTGCGTCAAGCTCTGAACAAGCCCAGCTTAAATATAATGGAAGCACCATGATCAGTCCATTTTATAAGTTCTTTACTGATCGTGATTACTTTGGTGCAAGCACAAGCTTTTATAATAAGTTGAACGATCGTAATGATCCAAGACTTGATGTATTTTGGGAAGCTCATCCTAAGGCTGATGACTTTTTGTTAACTCCAAATGGTTCACCTGACCAGGTACAGGGAATTTATGCAATATCAGCAATTTCAAATCCTGAGGCTCCGACTTATTTATTGAGCTATCATGAAATTGAGTTCTTAAAAGCTGAAGCTTTTTCACGAATGGGAAATACCAATGATGCAAAGGATGCTTTGAAAAAAGCTATTGTTGCTGCATTTAAGAAAGTAAATGTAGGGCTTACAGCAGACGATGCTGAAGCATATTTTGATGCTGAAGTTGTTCCACGATTTAACTCCAATGCTATTTCAGAAATTATGAACCAAAAGTATTTTGCGTTCTTTGAAGAAGAAGCTATTGAAGCATATAATGATTATCGTAGATTGAGAGCTTTGGGTAACGATGTAATTCAATTAGCAAATCCTAAGAATGCTGATCGCTTCCCTCATAGATATACCTATGGAAATAGTGATGTAACTACCAATTTTAATGTACGTGAGGCATATGGCGATGGTAGTTATGTGTTTACTGAAAAAGTATGGTGGGCCGGTGGCTCTCGTTAATATTAATTTTGTCAAATATTAAATAACTAAGATATGAAGAAGATAAAATTTTTAAGTTTGATTGCCACTCTGATCCTGTTTATAACTGCTTGCGAAACTGATGTTGTTGACCCGGCGGGCGATCGTGGAGTGGCACCTGCACCAGGTATTGAAAACCTGAATCCGGCTACATTTGATGTGTATGATCTGGAAAATACCTATATTCAGTTTACACTTGTGTTGAATGACCCAAAAGTGAATGAGGCTAAAATAGTTGCTTCATTCAAAGGCAATCAAAAACGTGTAGAGGTAGCATCAGTTACCAGTTTTCCAAGCACTATCAAAATTACACTGAAAGAAGTAGCGACTAAACTTGGTATGCAACTTAATGATGTGGTAGCAGCCGATGTATTCAATTTTGAAGTTCAGACTTTACTGGGCGGAAAGGTGTATTATTCCAATGCAGCTTTCAATGCTGCTGTAGTGTGTGGTTATGATATTGCTAATGTTACAGGAAGCTATCATGCACTTAGTGATGACTGGGGATTTGATGATGATGTTGAAATTGTCGCAGATCCGGATGATGAATTTGTACTTTATGTACATGGGCTTGCTGCAGCAGAAGGGCTGAATGAAATAGCTCCTTTAAAGCTGGTGGTTAACCCGCTCAACTACAGTGTAACCGCTGTGAAGACGGTATTGGCTCCGGATGTAGCTCCATGGGATCTTCCATATACAGGATTCTTTTATGAAGGTTCAGGAGAATTGAATACTTGTGATGGTACCTACACAATGAACTTCACTATTGGTGTAGATCAAGGAACATGGGGCTTACAGGCTTTTGTGTTTACCAAAAACTAATTTACATCCAGGACAAGGATATAGTAGTTTTTTGCTAACAACCCTTGTCAGAAATTAATAATTTAAAGAGGCTATCTCATAGCGGGATAGCCTCTTTTTTGTACTTCAGGTTTTACGTTATAGCAAAGGCTTTGTTTATAGCTATTGTTGTCCTTCTGGTTTTAGCGCATCATCATACCAATGCAGAATGATTTACAATAAAATCTAAAAAACAGGAAATGGCAGCAAAGTTTTAAATCTGCCAGTGTGTTAGCTTTTTGTATAAACTTCCTTAATCACTTACTTGCGGGATTTCTTGTAAGAGATGTTTTAACGAATCGGCATGATTCAGATAATCATCCTTATATTCCGGTTTAATTGGTTCAGCCGGAGGCGATTTGACTGTCAGTGGATTTACAGGCTTGCCATTTTCATAAACTCTGAAATCCAAATGTGGTCCGGTAGAGGTGCCCGTACTTCCTACATAGCCAATTACCTGCCCTTGTTTAACCCTCACACCTTCACGAATTCCCTTACCATACTTTGACAAGTGCAGATACTGTGTTTTGTAAACGCTGTTATGTACAATTTCAACCATGTTTCCGGCAGCCCCCTTATATCTGGCAAAAGTTACTTTGCCATCACCTATGGCCATAACCGGGGTTCCTGTAGGAGCTGCATAATCCACACCATGATGCGGACGATAAACACGATGTACAGGATGCAAACGGCGATGTGAAAAATGAGAAGATATACGTGAGTATTGCAAAGGAGCTTTTAAAAAAGATTTTCTCAGGCTATTAGCCTGTTCATCAAAATAATCTCCATCATCATCCTGCTCATAGTAAAATGCATAATAGTCATTGTTTAAATGTCTGAACACCGAAGTAAATATTTTTCCAATACCAATACGTTGCCCTTCAACATAGAGCTCTTCGAACATTACTTTATAGCTGTCACCACGCTGAATTCCAAAAAAATCAATAGTCCAGGCATAGATATTGGATAATTCCAGAGCAAGTTGAGGATCGTCACCATTTGAGATCATTGCATTCCAAAGCGAAGATTCAATTGTTCCGTCTGATATTCTAATACGTCGTTCAATTTCGCGCTCTGCAGTGTAAACATTAATTGTATCACCTAGATTAAAGACCACGAATGATGTTGGTGATTCTTCATAAATAAAATATTTAACGGTTTGCATTGAATCGTTCAGACACAGAACCGAAAAATTCTGACCTGCCTTTATTCTGCGAAGATTGAATACTCCGTCAGCTTTTTCTGCGAGTTTATATATATCGGCAGAACTTACATTATATCTGCTTAAAATATCCGATAATGTTTCACGGGGTAGTACTACTCCTTCATACAAAACAAGGGAATCAACCGGAATGCCGTATTTTGTAAGCGGCTCGGGAGTGTATGCTTCGTCATCATCTTTGATGATGCAAGGTGTCTGCAAAAAATATCTTATGATAAAAAAAATAACAACAAGACTAGCAGCTACCAGAATGATTAAAACAGTTCGTTTCTTACTCATTTCTGTTAGAGAAAGTTAACAAAATATTAATAATTAGGGGTCGAAGTACTTTATACCTCTCAGGTGTTATTTTCTGAAACCTCTCTTCCGGCACGGAAACACTTAATATTTACATCAACTACCTCTTCGCCCTTGCGAATGAATAATTTTGTGATAGCCTTCTCAAGATTTTCAACCGGAATATCAAGGAATGGCGATGCGGCTCCAAGTATTACCATATTTGCTGAGCGCCCCGATCCAAGGTCTTTGGCAATCTTATCAGCATCAAGAGCAACCTGATGTGGTAGTTTTTCTATTTCTTCCATTACTTTCTCCATAGGCGGATAATTGGAGATATTTATATATGGTGTTGTATTTGTGATCAGCCACCCATCTGATGATAACATTGGAAGATAACGAAGTGATTCCATAGGTTCAACTGAAATAATAATATCAGCTCTGCCTTTTGGGATAAGGTCGCTGGCTATTTCTTTATCTGAAATACGAAGATTGGATTGAACATCACCTCCACGCTGGCTCATACCATGAACTTCAGCCTGTTTTAAATGCAAACCCATATCCACGGCAGCCAGACCAATAGTGGCGGCAATTGAGAGAATTCCTTGTCCGCCCACGCCTGCAAGAATAATATCTTTTTTCATTGTTTTAGTGTTTAAATGATTTTAAATTGAGAACCTGTGAAAATGATAAATGACTTAAACAGTTACTAATGTGGATAATACTGATAATTATCATTTAACTTTTCTTTTCTCCTTTAATCTTTTGGTTGCTGTAACAATACATTCACGGCGGGGAATTATAACAGAAACACCTTTGTACATCAGCTCTTGTTTCATGATATTCATGTTTTCCTCATGATTTTTGGGTATAGGATTAATAACATGAATATGTTCTTTTTCAACTCCCAGTGCCAGGCATATATCTTCGATCTTACCCGAAGCCGATGATGGCTGACCGCCGGTCATTGCTGTGGTAGCATTGTCGAGGACCAAAACGGTGATAGGCGATTTATCAATAACCGCATCAAGCAGCCCTGTCATTCCCGAATGTGTAAAAGTAGAATCGCCGATAACAGCTACAGCCGGTACTAAGCCTGCATCGGCTGCACCTTTTGCCATAGTTATCGAAGCACCCATGTCAACACAGGAACTAATTGCATCATAAGGTTGTAAAGCACCCAAGGTGTAGCATCCGATATCGGAAAACACCCTGCCTTTTCCAAACTCTGCAATAGCTTCATTTAAGGAATTGTATGAGAAAATGTGAGGACAGCCTTTACAAAGTGACGGGGGGCGCGATGCAACTACTTCAGGAATGGGATTGCCCCATTCATCTTTCATTCCAAGTGCCACTGCCACAATGTTCGGGTTTAGCTCACCATCGCGGGGAACAGTGCCATCCATGCGTCCGTTGATTTGCTTGCCATGGTTAAGCAAACCACGCAGCATTTCTTCAAGAAATGGATAACCATCTTCTAGAACAAGTATTGTTTCACATTCATCATAGAGTTTACGAACCATTTCGGTAGGAACAGGATATTGACCAACTTTTAATACAGGGAATGGAACATTGCGGTCAGGATAGTTTTCATAAAGATAATTCAGTCCCAAACCACAGGTAATAATTCCTTTGCTTTTATCCGGTCCGTCAATATACTGATTGAATGATGATTTAAGTGATTCTTCTTCGTATGCAGCCTGTTGTTCAAGTAATTGTTTGTACTGCCGTCTTGCTATGGCAGGCAAAAGAATAAAACGCTTGTAATTTTCAGGTAGTCCAACTTTGTTTTGCTCTCTTTTACCATTTAATACAACCCCTGCCCTGGAATGTGCAAGTCGTGTAGTAATTCTGAGCAATACAGGGATTTTGAATTTTTCGGAAAGATCAAAGCCATATATTACCATATCATAGGCTTCCTGTTGATTGGAAGGCTCCAGCATGGGTATCATTGCAAATTTCCCGTAAAATCTTGAATCCTGCTCATTTTGTGATGAGTGCATTGAAGGGTCATCAGCGGCAAGAACTATCAAACCCCCGTTAGCTCCCGTAATGGCAGAGTTGATAAAGGCATCGGCAGCAACATTCAACCCTACATGTTTCATACAAACCATGGTGCGTTTACCAGCATACGACATGCCAAGGGCAGTTTCCATAGCTGTTTTTTCGTTAGTTGCCCAACTGGCAATAATGTTCTTTTCTCTGGCTTCTTTTGAAGCTGCAATGTATTCAGTAATTTCAGTGGATGGCGTACCCGGATAGGAATATACTCCGGAAATACCGGCATCAATACCTGCCTGGGCAATAGCTTCATCTCCAAGTAATAGCAATCTGTTCATGAGATAGTATTTTTGTTTAAGATTATTATGAAAGTTCTGGTCTTTGTACTTACTTGATTTATAGGTCCTGACAATAATTAAGTTTATGCTGACAAAACTAAAGAAAAAAGTAATGCTGTTGAGTTTTGAACGCTATTCATAATTTGTATAAATAGCACGCTTTACAAAGCTTATTTGTTTAATAAATTCTATAATAAATATCTGAGTTTCAATAATATATGTTTCTTGTTGTTTTGGTTCTGGTAAACAAATCAGGGAATAGTGCCTGTCGTTTAAAATCAGGTTTCTGTAAAATTACCAAATTATCTTTCAATTATTAATCCAAATAAAATACTGATATTTGAAAAATCATTTTCAAAACAAAAATAATCTCCCGTCTGATAACTGATAATACTTTACAAATGGTTCAAAGATTTATTTTTACGTGTATCCTGTCACTTTTTACCGGAGTTGTTGCCGGTAGTGCTTCACCCGATAATTTTGACGTGCTTCATTATGAAATCAGGCTTGATATACTTGATTTTTCAGGAAAGAGCATTAATGGAAAAACAACAGTTACACTCACCCCATTGGGCAATGGTTTGAACAGTATAGAACTTAATCTGCGAAAGCTTAATGTTGATTCAGTTTTTATTGGCGAACAGGCTCTTACCAATTTCACGCATAGTGGCGATAATTTGCTTATTATGTTAGATCAGTCGTATACTAATTCTGATACTATTGATCTGTCGGTTTATTATAGCGGAATTCCCTATAACGAATCCTGGGGTGGTTTTCATTATAGCGGGCAATATGCTTTTAATCTTGGTGTTGGTTTTGATTCTTACCCGCCAAGTCTTGGAAAAGCATGGTTCCCGTGTGCCGATAATTTTTTCGATCGCGCTTTATATGATTTTCATATCCGAGTGAGTGAGAATAAAAAGGCAGTTTGTGGCGGATTACTGCAGTCTGTTACAAACCATGACGATGGCACTCATACATTTCACTGGAAGATGGAAAAAACCATACCAACCTATCTTGCTTCAGTGGCAGTTGGCGAATATGTTGAAGTATCTGATATTTATAATGGTATTGAAGATGATGTTCCAATAAGTATTTTTGTCAGACCCAACGACGAATGGAAAGTAGCCGGTTCTTTTTTAAACCTTAAAAACATCCTTGCTATTTATGAAAACCATTTTGGCTCGTATCCTTTTGAAAGGGTAGGTTATACAGGTACTGCACTTGGTGCTATGGAACATGCCGGAAATATTTTTTACCCTCATGGCAGTATTGATAATTCTCTGAATAATGAATGGCTTTATGCTCATGAATTATCGCATATGTGGTTTGGCAATAAGGTAACATGTGCAGGACCGGGAGAAATGTGGCTGAATGAAGGCTGGGCAGTGTGGAATGAATTACTTTTTCGTGAAGATCTTTACAACCGCGAAACTGCATTGATAGAGCAACGGATCAAGCATAGGGATATTCTTCAATATCTGCACACGCCTTCGGGTGATGGAGCTTATCATGCCCTGAGCAATATTCCGCCGGCTTATGTTTATGGAAAGACAGTTTACCAGAAAGGAGGGCTGGTGATCCAAACCCTGAGAAACTATATGGGCGATGATCTGTTCTTTCCGGCAGTAAGGCATTATTTAGATTTATATGCCTATAGCAATGCAAATACCTATGACTTAAGGGATGCATTATCGCAACACAGTGGAATAGATCTGACAGCATTCTTTGATAACTGGGTTTTTACACCCGGTTTTCCTCATTATTCTATTGATTCAATGGTTGTTACAGGTAATGAAGCTGAGGTTTTTGTACGTCAGAAAGGAAAAGGACGTGATTTTATTGGAGATGCCAATTTTGTGGAGATCACTTTTATGAACCATCTGCGTGAGACTTTTTCTGATACTATGTTTTTTGATGGTGAAACCGGTAGTAAACTTTTTCAGTTGCCTTTCGAACCTGTTATTGCAATGATGGATTATAATGAAAAAATATGTGATGCTACAAGCGATCAGGCTAAACTAATTACCACTACCGGCAATGTTGCTTTCAGCGATTTGTTTTGTAAGCTGGTGGTAAAATCAGTTTCCGATACTGCATTTGTTCGTGTAACACATAACTGGGTAACACCTGATCCGCTAAAAGAGCCTTTGCCCGGAGTTATCCTTTCACCTTACCGTTATTGGCATATTGATGGCATAATACCTGAAGGATTTGATGCTGAAATTCAGTTTACATATATGGTAACCGGCTTTGTTGATAATACTCTTATAACCCGCCCGGGTGATTCACTTTTTATTCTCTATCGGCCCTCTCCGGCTGTTGATTGGCAGTCGGTAGAATTTACCAGAGTGGGTACATGGCAGGCAGGTATCATTAAAATCCCATTTTTTCAGAAAGGAGAATATACTCTTGCTTTGAAAGATTATACAACTATGGTTTATGAACCTGAAATTCAGGAAAATAATAAATTGTTTTGCTTCCCTAATCCCGGAAATGGATTGATAACAATAAACTGGGCATATGATAATTGTAACCTAATTGAGGTAATGGATATTCTGGGTAAAAGCGTTGAAAAGATTGTTTTGAATGACTCAGAAAGAATTTTAAATCTGAACACTCATTATTATGACCCCGGAGTTTACATTGTAAAATTATTTTCAAACAATAATCAGCCTGTTTCATCCTGTAAATTACTGATCATGCGGGATTAACCCAAAGACTATGAATTTATATCTTCAGCCTGTTGCAGTACTTTTTCAGGAAAATGCCAGCCCTACTGATGCAGTATTTATGAAAAAATACATGCGTAACCAGTTTGAGTTTTTTGGTATCCGGTCAACAGCCCGACAGGAGATCATGCGAGGGTTTTTCAAAACTTATGGTTTACCTGAACTTTCAATTTTTGAGAGTCTTATACAGGAGCTTTGGCAGCAACCTGAAAGGGAGTATCAGTATTTTGGGATTGAACTTACTGATAGAATACTTCTCCAAAATAATGGAGACGCTATTGAAGTAATTGAATTCATGATTGTTAATAAATCATGGTGGGACACCGTAGATCTGATAGCTATTAATATTGCAGGAAAATATTTTAAGAAGAATCCTCATTTAATCCAGTGCAAAACTGAGAACTGGCTTCACTCAGGTAATATCTGGCTGCAACGTACAACATTGCTGTTTCAGTTGAAATATAAAAATACAACCAATACAGCTTTACTTTTTGATTTTATTAAGCGGCTGAAAGACAGTAATGAATTTTTTATTCGTAAAGCTATTGGATGGGCTTTGCGCGAATATTCAAAAACTTCACCGGAAGCTGTTATTCAGTTTGTAGAGAATAATGAACTCCCGGGACTTAGCCGTCGTGAAGCCCTGAAATGGGTCGAAAAAAAGAAAAAATGAATAATCGGATCAATCAAAAATCGGGAATAGACTCTGATAATTGATCAAAAATAGCAAGTGTTTGAATTAAAAGCATGATTTAAAAAAGATAATTCAAACCAATATACAAACCGCTATTACCATCACGTTTGTCAAAAGGTTTGCCGTAGTCAACAGCAATGATGAAATTTTCGTTGAGCACTATTCTTAATCCTGCTCCCAGAGTTGTATGAATTGATTCCACATCATAGGCAAATAGTTCAGAAGGATTAAATGGCCATGTTGATTCGGGTTTTTGGAAATCTATTTTCTTAAGCACCTTACCGGCATCCATGAACAGGTTCAAACCGAGATAAAGATTCTGTTTCATTACTACGGTTTTATAGAATTTCCACCGAAATTCAGCATTACCAAATGCAACACCATCTCCAACAACTCTGTTTCGCAACATGCCGCGTACAGTTTTCGATCCACCCAGTCCATCAGTATTTGAGGAATTGCTGAAAGAATTGATCATGTATGGTTGCATATAAAAAGGTACGGTTCCGGCAATAGTTCCCTGATAGTTTAAACGGTAAACAAATGAGAGTTTGTCTTTCACAATTGTAAAATACTGGCGGTGTGTTGCCGAGATTTTAGCAAATCCATAATCACCATTTCCTAAGAAGCCGGGAGCTGCAAAAAGTACTACTTCACTCCAGAGCCCTTTCATAGGGTTCGGTTCAAAATCGCGGGTATCATACACAAGCCCAACCTTAATATTATTAGACCATCCTCCGCTTTTTTCTCCATCCTCAATTATTCCCCAATTTATGTAATAATCGTACAAGCTGAGGGTGTCGGGGAGGAGGTCCTTTTTCTTTCCTTTATTAAGAGCTTCAATATCAACAATACTTACAGAATTGTGTAGAATACCAAAACCTGCAACCCAGCGAAGTTTCTTCTCTACAAGCGAACCCTGAAAATCGGTCATAAACCGGAACATATTCCTTTCGTGACGATAGAACATTCTTGAAAGATAATTTTGATCATCTTTATCTTCCCAAAAGGAATTATAAACAGCATCATATCCGTTAAATCCGTAAAAATCAAGGGCTTTATCGGTTAAGTAACTAACATCGGCAGTAACTCTGACTTTTGGTATCAGATACTCGGAATCATAAAAAAGCGATTTATTCCACTACCCTTTGTATATCGTGAAACCTCGCCATAAAGTGAGTGCATATATTTGGGATAGCTTTTGCCGTCACCGAAATAATAAAAATTCACCAGAGCACCATACTGAAATCCTAAATCGGAATTAAACGATACTGCCGGCAAAGCACCAAAGGTCCAGCCGGTCTTTACCTTGCTTTTGTCAGCATTTGTATCTTGCGCAAAAGCAGGAATTGAGATAAAAAACAAAGCTGTTGATAAGATAAAACAGCTTAATAGGCTGATAATCAGTGATTTTTTCATATGCTTAATTCTGTTTTAATTTGTTGCAAGATAGAATATTTTTTTGATTCAATATGTATTTTATGCTATCTTGTCGTTCGATAAAAAAAATAGAATGGAAACTATGCTGGAGTTCGGAAAAGTAAAAATCCGGAATTTCAGTATTTATCCGTCTACAAATCCAGGCTTACAGGGCTGAAACTTGTTGGTAAAGGAGAAAATATTTCTCCGGCTATTCTCACTGCATCGCTAAGCATATTATTGTCAATACGATGAGGTATATTTTTTTCATTGATAAATGAAATAAGATCCAGAGTGTCGAGGTTACCCACTAGTTCGTAACCCGATAAAGGACAACCGCCAATACCTGTTAAAACGCTGTCGAAATTCCTGCAACCTGCATCCCAGGCGGCTTCAATTTTCTCAAAAAGACCTTTTTTGCTTGTATGCAGATGAAATCCAAAATCAGTTTCGGGAAAATCTTTGAAAATCAAAGTAAAAATTTCGTGTATATCTTTCGGTTTTGAGACCCCTATTGTATCAGAAATTGCAATATGCCTTACACCTTCTTTATTAAGTTTATAAATCCATTCTGTCACAATATCAATATCCCACTTTTCTCCGTATGGGTTACCAAAAGCCATTGAAAGATAACATCTTAGATCTTTATTGTTTTTGTCTGTAATCTCAAGTAATCTTTTAACCGTTTCAAGTGAATGTTCGTGTGAACTGTTAAGATTCATTTTCTGAAATGTTTCAGAAATTGAAAAAGGAAATCCAAACCAGTCAATAATCTCCCATTTTGTAGCTTCCTCACCCCATTTTGTATTACCAATAATTGTAAGTAGTTCAGTATCAGTGTTGCTAAGATCAAGCATTGACATTGCTTTGTTTACATCGCTAAACTGTGGAATAGCTTTCGGCGAAACAAAACTAAAAAAATCAATAATATCAAATCCTACTTTTAATAAAGCATTGATATACCTGATTTTATTCTCGGTAGGAATGAAATGTTTCAATCCCTGCATAGCATCGCGGGGCGACTCAGTGATCCTAACAGGGCTTTTAAGCGTTTGATCCATGTTTGATGTTTTTGTCCTGGTATAGAATAAATTGCCGGCTAATATGATGCCAGCCTAACAAAAATTATGTAATGAACTGTTACAGAATTATGTTGGTTTCTGGTTATTTAAATTCAGGTATATGCTTTACTCAACAGATAAAAACAAATTTTCAGCTTATAAGTTTTGAGTTCAATGATTTGTAATTATTTATTCACCGCTATTTTATGCCATAATGTTTTTTATTCTCTTAAATTCCAAGGTGTTTTGCTATCACAATTCTTTGTATTTCTGATGTGCCTTCGCCTATTTGCAGCAGGCGCTGATCACGAAAATGTCGTTCGATTTCATAATCTTTGAGCAGTCCGTAGCCTCCGTGTATCTGCACTGCTTCGTCGGCTATTTCCTTTGCTATTTCAGAGCAATAGAGTTTTGCCATTGCCGCTTCCTTGCCAAAAGGCATACCCTGATCTTTCATCCAGCATACTTTATAAAGGAAAGTACGTGCAAGCTCAATTTTTGTAGCCATATCAGCCAGTTTGAAAGCATTTACCTGAAATTTTGCAATTGGCTGCCCGAACTGTTTGCGTTCCTGAGAATATTTCAGGGCAAGTTCAAATGCACCCTGGGCATGTCCAAGTCCCATGGCTGCAATTGAAAGCCTTCCGCCATCGAGGGTGTTCAGCATTATTTTTGAACCTTCGCCACGTTTTCCCAAAAGATTTTCTTCAGGAACACGACAATCGTCGAAAAACATTTCTGCTGTATCCGAAGCCCGCCACATCATTTTATTATGAATGGGACTAGCAGTGAAACTAGGAGTACCCTTTTCCACTATGATACACGAAAATTCCTTCTTCCCGTCAGCATTTCCTGATACTGCCTGTACTGTTACCCCGGCTGATATTTCTGCAGAACCATTTGTAATAAATATTTTTGAACCGTTAATAATCCACTCTCCATTTTCTAGTTTTGCCGTTGTTTTACTTGCCCTTGAATCCGAGCCGGCTTCAGGTTCAGTAAGACCAAAAGCCCATAACGCTTTACCTGTACAGAGCTGAGGGATTAGCCTGTGTTTTTGTTCTTCAGTTCCAAATTTGAGCAATGGGCTTATTCCCAAAGAATTATGAGCCGCAATTGTTGCTGCCTGCGACCCGTCAATGCGGGCAAGTTCCTCAACAGCTATTATATATGATAAGGTATCCATACCTTGTCCGCCATATTCAACAGGGGTGTTTATCCCAAATAATCCAATTTCACCCATTTTGCTGGTCACTTCATTAGAAAATTCGGCTTTTTCATCTAATTCACGAGCCAGAGGGCGTATTTCCCTTTCGGCAAAATCTCTGACAGTTTGCCTTATCAGATTGTGTTCTTCATTTAAATTAAAATCCATAATAATTGATTTTCAGATTTATGGCTAATATTTCAGGCTTTATTTTTTGGCTTTATGTTTTTAATCTGACCAATAATTGTGCTCCGCCAACAGAACTCCCTTTTTCAACATAAACACCTTCAACGCTTGAATCAAACGGAGCTATAATATTGTTTTCCATCTTCATGGATTCAATAATAGCTACAATTTCCCCTTTGGTTACTTTGTCACCCGGTTTTGCCCTTACTTCAATTACTTTTCCCGGCATTGGCGAAACCAGATCATTATCATGGCGTTCGCTTCCCTGACCCGAATCACCTATTACCGATTCATCGCCAAGAATATCATCGCATTTCACTTCAAAATCATATCCGTGCATCCGTACTATGATATGCTGTTTGTCATCAATTGAAACCGAAGTTCTGAATCTTTGATTATCAACGCTGAAATCAATCATGTTTTTATCAATATCATTTATCTGACATTCATGCTTCTGGTCGTTTTTAGTAAAAATATACTTCCCCTTACCTGAGTTTTCTACTTTTATTTTGCAGGTAATTTCTTCGCACCGAACCGGGATTTGCATAAAATGTCTCCAGTAACTTATTTGTTGCCATATGTTTGCAGAATCCTTTCTGAATGGTTGATTAAGCCGGTATAATAAAGCTGCAATTATGTATTCTGATTTGTTCAGATTTTTCTTTCCTGATTCAATCTCAGAATTTATTTTGTCGGTTTCATCCCTGCAAAAGGTCGTTGAAATATTATTATTCTGAAAATCCTGGTGCTGTAGTATCCCTTTGAGATATTCAGTATTTGTTTTTATTCCGTGAATCACTACATCATGTAGAGCAGCTATACTATGCTCAATTGCATCCTTACGGTTTTTACCCCTGACTATAAGTTTACTTATCATAGGGTCATAAAAGCCGGATATTTCAGCCTTTTCATTAATGTAACTGTCAACCCTTATGTTTTTTGCCATTGGCATCGAATAATAATGAATAAATCCTGGTGAAGGCAGAAAATTATTAGCCGGATCTTCAGCATAAATACGGCATTCTATTGCATGACCATTTTGGTGAATATCTTCCTGCTTAAATCTTAATGCTTTGCCACTTGCTATATTTATTTGTTCTTCCACAATGTCAATGTCTGTAACCATCTCAGTAACAGGGTGTTCTACTTGTACTCTGGTGTTCATTTCCAGGAAATAAAAGTTTTGATGTTTGTCCATCAAAAATTCTATAGTGCCGGCATTGTAATAATTTATTGTTTTTACAAATCGCACTGCAGATTCACATATTTCCCTGCGTTTATCAGGCGTAAGAGTTGCCGATGGCGATTCCTCGATAATTTTCTGATATCTGCGCTGTATACTACATTCACGTTCAAAAAGGTGGATTACATTGCCATACTTATCACCAAGCACCTGCACTTCGATATGACGGGGATCTTCAATATATTTCTCGATAAAAACTGTAGGATCACCAAAATAATTTTTTGCTTCGCGCCGGGTAGAAGCTATAGCTTCTTTCATTTCAGAGCTATCGTAAACTATGCGCATTCCTTTGCCACCACCACCTGCAGCAGCTTTTATCAAAAACGGGAATTCATTTTCTGCAAGCTCAGGGATATCTTTTCCTTCCTCAATAGTGTGTGCAGGTACAAGCGGTAATCCTGATTCCATTGCATAATCTCTTGCTTGTAATTTATTGCCCATTAAAAGTATAGAATCAGGCGACGGACCAATAAAAACGAATCCTGCATCCTGGCAAGCTTGAGCAAATGTATGATTTTCTGACAGGAATCCATAACCCGGATGTATTGCATCGCACCGGCTTATACCGGCTATATTTATTAGTTTGGGAATATTTAGATAAGTATCGGCAAGAGTGCCATCGCCCAGCGAGAAAGCTTCGTCGGCAAGCTCCACATGCAAACTCTCTGAATCAGATTCATGAAAAACAGCTACAGTAGCAATACCCATACTTCTGGCAGTGCGGATAATGCGAACGGCTATTTCGCCGCGGTTGGCAATCAGGATTTTTGATATTTCCATTAATCATTCATTTACAATAAATTCGGGATAAATCTGATAGATTTTAATATTTGTGCTATATGATTATACTTATTGATCTTCAGTGTTTTGAATCCATGCCGGTGAGCGTTTTTCAAGAAAAGCACTCATGCCTTCCTGTGCTTCCTGTGTTATTCTTTGCTGAGCGATCATTCTGGCCGTATATTCAAGGGCATCCTGCAAAGGAATTTCATTTATTACATTATAGATCAAAGATTTGCACCTGCTCACAGCTTTAGGTCCTGCTTCCTTTAAAAATCTGACAGTATCGTTCAGATAATTTTCAATTTCGGATTCGGGCAATGAGTGGTTCACAAGATTATATTTCTCAGCTTCCGCACCTTTAATTCGTTTTCCGGTAAGCATTAATTCACGTGCCCTCGGTTCTCCGACCCTTTTTATTACATAAGGTGAAATACAGGCAGGAATGATCCCTATTTTTACCTCACTGAGCGAAAATATCGTGTTTTCTTCACAAATGGCTATATCGCTTGCAGCAATTATGCCGTTAGCACCTCCAATAGCAGCACCATGAACTACTGAAATAACCGGTTTATCAGATGTGTAGATGGTGTATAAACATTCACTAAGGTCGAGACTTTCCTGTAAATTCTGTTCAAATGTGAAATCCTTTACAGCACGCATCCAGTTTAAATCGGCTCCTGCACAGAACGATTTACCTTTCCCCCTGATTACAACAGCCCTCAGATTTTCATAATTCCCAATTTCTTTGAAAACCGCAATAAGCTCGGTGATTGTAATATGATTAAACGCATTGCGCACCTCCGGACGGTTTAACCAGATGGTAGCGACATCTCCTTTGATTTCTAATAAGATTGTTTGGTATGTCATTGGTTGTTAATTATTTACTATTGGATTTTGAAATTTTAGTTCATAGGGGATTCTAAGATTTATATTTACGGGGTCAGCGCTATTTTACATTCGGAAAACACCATAATTTGTGTTTTCAAATTTCCTGTTTAGCGACATAGAAATACCCATTGCCAGTATTTTTCTGGTATCTTTTGGATCAATGATACCATCATCCCAAAGTCGCGCTGTACTGTAATAAGCCGATCCTTCATGCTCATATTTATCAAGTATTTCCTGACGCAGTTTGTTTTCTTCTTCAATATTGAAATCAACTCCTTTCGACTGCAACTGGTCTTTTTTAATTGATACCAGTACCTGTGCAGCCTGTTCGCCACCCATAACTGAAATTTTGGCATTCGGATACATGAAAAGCAAGCGGGGTTCGTAAGCTCTGCCAGCCATAGCATAGTTGCCTGCTCCGAAACTACCGCCAAAAATAACTGTGAATTTAGGTACTGCTGCATTGGCAACAGCGTTCACCATTTTAGCCCCGTCTTTTGCAATGCCACGCCATTCATATTCCTTGCCAACAATAAATCCGGTTATGTTTTGTAAAAAAACAATAGGAATATTTCGTGAGGAACAAAGTTCAATAAAATGAGCCCCTTTAAGTGCTGACTCAGAAAAGAGCACTCCGTTGTTTGCAATAATTCCAACCGGAAATCCCATAATATGAGCAAAACCGGTAACAAGAGTGGGGGCATAACGTGCTTTGAATTCATGAAAGCGGCTTCCATCCACAATTCGTGCTATGATCTCGCGTGCATCAACAGCTTTGCGAAGGTCAACGGGTATAATACCATAAAGCTCTTCGGGATCATAATAAGGTTCTTCTGAAGCTGTAATATCAAGCAATTGCCTTTGAGGCACCTTTAATGTTGAGAAAATATTTCTGCAAATACGTAAGGCGTGATGGTCGTTTGCAGCGTAATGATCGGCAACACCAGATATTGAAGTGTGAACATCGGCACCTCCAAGTTCTTCGGCACTTACTTCCTCGCCGGTAGCAGCTTTTACCAGTGGTGGTCCGCCAATGAAAATAGTTCCTTGTTTCCCAACAATGATAGTCTCGTCGCACATCGCAGGAACATAGGCTCCTCCTGCAGTACAGCTTCCCATTACAATTGCAATTTGTGGAATTCCCGCTGCGCTCATCCTTGCCTGATTATAAAAAAATCTGCCAAAATGATCACGATCAGGGAACACCTCTGATTGTTGTGGTAAAAACACACCTCCTGAATCTACGAGATAAACCGTTGGAAGATGATTTTGCATTGCAATTTCCTGCGCCCTCACGTGCTTGCGAATGGTTTCCCTTACATAGGTGCCGCCTTTTACTGTTGCATCGTTGGCAACTATCATTGTTTCATGCCCGTTAATTACTCCAATACCGGTAATTATACCTGCCGAAGGAAACTCATTGTTATACATGTTGAATGCAGCCAGCGGCGACAGTTCCAGAAATGGAGTATTGGGGTCAACCAGCAGGTCTATACGCTCGCGGGCAAGTAGTTTACCTCTTTCGCGATGTATTTTCACTGCTTTCTCAGGAGCTCCGTTTACAACTTCTTCCAGTGTTTTGCGGTAATCGCTGATCACCTGATTATAAACACTACGGTTTTCAATATAGGTAGCAGAAGCAGTATTGATGTTTGATTCAATTCGGTACAATGAGTATAGATTTAGGTTAGAAATGACCGGATGTAAAAATAAAAAACTTACAAAGCTATTTACTTTACACAAAAACAAAGAGAAACGAGACTTTGTTCAGGCAAAAATGAACACAAAGCCAGCTTTTTAACTACTAGTGTGAAATTATATTTTTAAAATAATTAAACGTATGTGGTTGAATACCTGGGTATTAATGTATGGTTGTAAATGGAAACACTGATAGAATTCACGATTTTGTTCAAAGTAATTCTTTCATTGGATCCCAAAAAACCTTTTCAAAATCAATGATCTGGTCATTCTCAACTTTTATTCCTTCACTTTCAAGAAGCTGCTGCATAACTTTTGACCCGCCAAAATGGTGCTTACCTGTAAGAACCCCATTACGGTTCACGACTCTGTGTGCTGGTATTGCTCCGGAATTAAAATGAGACGTATTCAAAGCCCAGCCTACCATACGGGCTGAGCCTCTGGTTCCCAGATAAGCAGCTATTGCACCGTAAGAAGTAACCCTGCCGTAAGGAATGAGTCGCGTTATTTCATAAACTTTACTGAAAAACGAATCATCATGTTTATTAGCCGGCATATCGGGATTTGGTTTTTATGTAATTATCACCCAAGTTTGAACCTCAGATATTTTATGTCTATACCCTGTTCAAGGAACATTTTTTCGTAAAATGTCTGTATTGATGATGCTTCATCATTAAGGTTCAAACCGTAAAGATCAAAAGAATGAAATAATAGCGAGTGTTTATGTTTTTCAATGGTTTCGAGGGTGTATTCAAAAAGTGCTGTATTATCGGTTTTAAGATGGATTATTCCCTCCGGAACCATAATGCTCTTATAATGTGTGAGATAGCGGGGTGAAGTAAGCCTTTTGTTTTCTTTTGAATTTCGTGGTTGCGGATCGGGGAAGGTCAGCCATATTTCACTTATTTCGTTTGACGCAAACAGGCGTTCGATCAATTCAATACGGGTACGTATAAAACATACATTAGCAAGATTTTTCTCAAGAGCTGTTTTACAACCCCGCCATAATCGCGCTCCCTTGTTGTCAATGCCGATAAAATTTTTGTCTTTGGTCCTTTCAGCCAGCGAAACAGTATATTCACCTTTGCCGCAGCCCAGCTCCAGAACTATTGGATTTTGGTTCCCAAAATATTTCTCAGCCCAATGTCCTTTTAAAGGATAATCTTTTAGAAGGTCAAAATAACCAACCTGAATGAGGTTTGTGAATGTTTTACACTCCCTGAACTTCTCAAGTTTATTTTTAGCCAATTTTGTTTTCTGAATTAATTAATACTGAATGTGCTGAAATCCTGCTGATCATATTCTCAGTAGCCAGGCAGCCGGATTCTGCTCTTCCCTGACTTTTTGAAGCAATTCCAGAGCTTGCTGTTTAACGGCGCACGAGGCAATACTTACACGGAATTTCCCCTCTGCCGATTCAATAGTTCTTGCATTCCATCCAAGTTTTCCAAGTTCATTGACGAGAATCCCGGCATTGAAATCCACCTCAAAAGAGCCTACAATGATATGATATGCGCGTTGTCCGGCTACTGATGGTTCACAATCGGAATAACTATAGGGTTGAACCTCATCAGCAACGGTTTCGGATTCAATTAGTGTTGCTTCCTCAGCATTTTCACTCTCTTTAATTGCTTCTTCAGCAGGTGTTGATTCATTTAAGGAAATTTCTTCTCCGGGTTCAAACTCATCACTGGTTTCTGAATTCAATAATGAAGGTTGTTCTTTGGATTGGATCTGAAATAAATTTTGAACTGGCTCGATAACCTGATGATGAAAAGGAGTTATAATTTCTGAATGTTGATTTGCGAATTGCTGCAGGGCATCAAAACGCATAATGCTCCATATACCGGCAGCTATCAAAGGAATAGTAATAACTGCAGCCCAAGCAATTCGCCGGATTTTTCTGATTGACGGTTTGCGAACCCGTTTATGATAATATACTTTTGCTGGTTTGGGTTTGCGAACGCGTTTTCTTACCGGAGGTACCACCAATGGTTTTAATCCAAAAGCCTGGTTAAAAAAATTTTGGTCCGGATCAGGTTTGAACTCCAGTTTACCGGTTTTATTTATATGAAATACTCCAATGCCATCAAGGATTAATTTATTTCCTTTTTTCAATTCATCGCGCCAGGCAGCTACTTCCTGATGTATCAACCGTGTTGCTTCATCAAAGTCGCACAAAAAATCCTGTTTTACCGCTGTTGCCAATAATCCGTCGTTGAAGGTAAGATTTGAATTGAAAACAAGGAATTTGCGCGGAGGAAGCAGTGTATGCGTGGCAGCCTGAATTCTGGCGGCTTCATAATTGGCAATGAAAGCGCCAAACTCCGGAACTATGACGCAATCATGCTGATGTAGAAGACTGATCAGATGTTTTTCGAGGTTCATAACTTATAAGTTAACAGGCATGCAAAAGTAATACAGAACTTGCTAATTTTCAAGTGATGTTGGTAACTTTTAATAAATCTTCAGGTGTGTCAATGGCAATATTTTCATATTCAGTTGTTCCAACCCTGATTTTAAACCCATTTTCAAGCCATCGTAGTTGCTCAAGTTTTTCAGCTATTTCAAGTGGTGAAGGACTGATCCGGCAAATTGATGTCAAAATATCACTTCGATAGGCATACAAGCCAATATGCCTGAAATACAATCCTGGTTTTAGCACCTGTTCACCGGGATCACGAACAAATGGAATGGGTGATCTGGAGAAATACAGGGCTTGTCCGTGAATGTCACTTACTATTTTCACACAATTGGGATCAGCAATATCAGCCTCGTTACTTATCTGTTTTTTCAAAGTTGCGATTTCAGTATCCTCATATTCAAATAACTGTGTGATCTCGTCAATTTGTTGTGGCTTGATGAAAGGTTCATCACCCTGAACATTGACAATAATTACGTTTTCAGAACATTTTTTTTGATCCACAAGAATCCGGAAGGCTTCATAGCAACGTTCAGTACCGCTTGAATGATCTGCTGAAGTCATTAAAACTTTACCGCCATTTTCTGTAACATGATTATAGATCCTTACATCGTCAGTTGCAACATAAACATCTTTTAATGATTTTGCTTTCAATGCCTGTTCATACACACGCATTATCATGGATTTTGCGTTGATCATAACAAGTGGTTTTCCCGGAAACCGGGTAGAGGCATAACGAGCCGGAATTATTGCTATGGCTTTTATCATGATAGTATTAAAATATGATGCAAATTTAATTTTCTTTTTTTAATAACATTGATTTTGTATAATATGTTGATATATAGGGAGTTGGTTTTTTGTGAAATTTGCAATGATTTTTGGTTTTTTAATAATTGATCATAGCAAACGCAAAAAACTCTATTTTAGCAAGTTGAAATTTTTATTTCGCCTGACTATAGAAATTAGTTTTTAATGCATAACTACCGGCTGAGATGCTGGTTTTCAAAGAATTTTCATGAACGTCAAACTACTCAGAAAACTCGATCTTATTACCGGGTGGATAGTGTTCGCAATAGCTACTCTGGTATATTTTTTAACCGTTGAACCTACTACCAGTTGGTGGGACTGCGGAGAGTTTATTGCTACTGCTTATAAGCTTCAGGTTACGCATCCGCCAGGAGCTCCTTTGTTTCAGATGCTTGGAAGAGTATTCACCCTTTTTGCATCTGATGGTTCCACAGTAGCTCTTATGATCAATATAATGTCAACACTTTCAAGTTCATTCACTATTTTATTCCTTTTCTGGACTATTACCATGCTGGCTGAAAAGGCAGTGAAAAGTACGGGTGAACTTACCCAAGGCAAAATTTATGCTATTCTGGGTGCTGGTGTTGTAGGTTCACTGGCATATACATTCTCCGATTCGTTCTGGTTTTCGGCCGTTGAGGGTGAAGTTTACGCCATGTCATCGTTTTTTACAGCTCTGGTTTTCTGGGCAATTTTACGCTGGGAGCGCGTAGCCGACGAGAGACACAACCTGCACTGGATTGTTCTTATTGCTTATCTGATTGGACTTTCAATAGGAGTGCATCTGCTTAATTTACTTGCAATCCCTGCCATTGCTTTCATTTTTTATTTCAAACGTTACGATGTATCCCGTAAAGGAATTGCTATAACCGGAATTATATCAGTGGTTCTTATTTATTTTATTATGAGCCTGTTAATACCTGGAATTGTAAAACTTGAAGCCAAAACCGAACTTTTATTTGTGAATGTTTTCGGACTTCCGTTTAATTCGGGGACAATCTTCTTTTTCCTGCTGATAGCATTTCTGCTGACCTGGGGTTTACTTTACACACATAGAAAAAGAAAAGTATTGCTTAATACAGTTTTGCTTTCGCTTACATTCATCATTATCGGTTATTCTTCCTTTTTTATGATTGTAATCCGGGCAAATGCCAATCCACCGCAGAATATGAACAATCCTTCGGATGCCATGTCGCTTCTTTCCTATCTTGGCAGAGAGCAGTATGGCTCATGGCCTCTGCTTTACGGACCATATTACAATGCCCCTCTCGACCCTGAAAACCCGTATTCAGATGGCAGTCCAGTTTATAAGAAAGATAAAGCCCTGGGAAAATATGTAGTCATTGATGATCGCAAAGGTGTGATTCCAAATTATGATCCTCGTTTTGAGACTATATTCCCAAGAATGTGGAGCAGCACAAGAAGTGCGCATGCTGAAGCATATAAAGTATGGGGAAAAATTGAAGGAACTCCCATTAAGGTGACTAAAAGTGATGGTTCGAATGAAATAATTTATAAACCAACGTTTCTTGAAAATATTCGTTTCTTTTTAAATTATCAGGTTGGGCACATGTATTTCCGGTATTTCATGTGGAATTTTGTTGGAAGACAAAATGACATTGAAGGTCATGGAGGACCCAGAGAAGGAAACTGGCTCAGCGGTATTAATTTTATTGACAACTGGCGCCTTGGCGATCAAAGCAATCTGCCCCCTTCAATGAAAAATCCGGCTCATAATAAATTTTATTTTCTTCCTCTTTTGCTTGGTATCATTGGGTTGCTATATCAATGGAAACGTAATTATAAAGATACACTGATTGTAGCGCTTTTGTTTTTTATGACTGGACTTGCAATTATTGTGTATCTGAACCAAACCCCATATCAGCCCAGAGAGCGGGATTATTCCTATGCAGCTTCATTTTATGCCTTTACCATTTGGATAGGCTTGGGAGTGCTGGCTTTATGGGAGTTGTTAAGTAAAAAGCTGAATCCTGGACTTTCGGCTATACTGGTTACTCTGATTACATTATTATTGGTTCCCGGAATAATGGCAAAGGAAGGATGGAATGATCATAACCGTTCAAACAAATATGTTGCCCGCGATTTTGCTCATAATTACCTCATAGGTTGCGATCCGAACTCGATTTTGATAACTTATGGTGATAATGACACTTTTCCTTTATGGTATATTCAGGATGTTGAAGGCGTTAGAGATGATGTAAGGGTTGCTAACCACATGCTCGCATCAGGTAGCTGGTATGTGCAGCAGCTGGCACGAAAAGTCAATGATTCAGATCCTATGCCGTTTACCATGACAAATGACCAGTATGAAGGTAGTTCAACTGAAGTGGCATATTTCTGGGATCGCGGAATCCCTGATCACAGAGAATTGAAAGAGATAATTAATTTTATTGCAAGCGAATCAGATAATACAAAAGTCAGGCTTGGCGACCGTCAGATAAACTATTTCCCTACAAAAAAAGTTAAAATGACTGTTGACAAAGACGCTGTTTTGAAAAGCGGAACAGTGCCTTCGTATTTTGCTGATAGAATTGAACCTGAGATCAAATGGGATATCAATCAGAATTACCTGTCTCGCAACGATCTGGCTGTACTTGATTTTGTTGCTACCAACAACTGGAATCGCTCATTATATTTTACCAGTCCGAGAGAAATATTGGGAGCATTGAACGCCGACAGATATTTCCATCTCGAAGGATTTGTTTATAAATTTCTACCTGTTGAAGCCGATCATTATTATCAGGGTATGGGTGGTGTAAATGTGGAGGCAACCTATGATGCCATGATGAACAAAGCCAGATGGGGTAATATCAGCGATCCTAAGGTAACCGTTGATCGTGAAAGTATGCGTAACTCGTTTTTCCCGCGCCAAAATTTCATGCGCCTTGCTCAGGCTTTGATTGATGAAAATAAAATTGATTCGGCAGTAGCTGTTGCCAACAGGTATCTGGAAGTTTTTCCTAATGAGAAATTCCCTTACGACCGTTTTACAACTGCTTTTACAGAAGTGTATTACGAAGCTGATCAGATTGATAAGGCAAATGACCTTGTACGGGCAATAGCTGAAAATTTCAAGGCTGAAATTGCTTATTACAGTGACCAAAGACCTTCAATTGCAGCATATTACCAGGAAGAGCTTGAAATAGCAATGATAATGCTGCAAAGGCTTGCTATGTCTGCAAGAGCATACGAGCAGGAAGAACTGGCTGATGAATTATATGGATTCATCTTAATGTATTCAGGAAAATAGAGATTTCAAGCTGTACTAAAAGATGCGTTTTGAAATATAAACGCCCAATTATTCTTTCTTTCTCAAAACAAAATACATACCTGCGATTACAAGTGGTATGCTGAGTATTTGTCCCATATTGAAGCTCATAGTTTGCTCGAAGTCTACCTGAGGTTCTTTTAGAAATTCAATAATTATTCTGACTCCAAAAATCAAAATAAGGAACCACCCGAAAAGTACACCCCTTTCTGGCTTACGTTGTTTTTTATGGTAATACCAGAATAAAAAGAAAAATATTAACAGATACGCCAGCGCTTCATAAAGCTGAGATGGATGACGGGGAATACTGTCAACACTGGTGAAAATAAAGCCCCAGGGCAGAGTGGTAGGTCTGCCAAAAACTTCTGAATTAAAAAGATTGCCCATGCGTATGAAAAATCCTGCTAACGCAACTGCAATTACAATACGGTCAGCCAACAGCCAAAAATCAATTTTCTCCTTCCTCGCAAACCACCATAAAGCAATAGTTATACCTATGGCAGCACCATGACTGGCAAGCCCGCCTTCCCATATCAAAAGGATTTCGAGAGGATGCTTTAAATAATAATCGGGCTGATAAAAAAGTACATGACCCAATCGTGCCCCGACAATAGTGGCAATGACCATCCATGTTAGGAGTTTGTCGAACATTTTTTCGGCAACACCTTCTTTTTTAAGCATTCTGCTTACTATCAGATAGCCGAAGTAAAAAGAAAAAACAAACATCAAACTATACCAGCGTATTGAAAAACCTCCGATACTGAATATTTCAGGGTTGACATTCCAGGTAATAAAAAGGTTCATATCAAATACTTTTAATAAGATTTAACAAAGTGTTTTAAAGTTTATTGCAAATCAGCCCGAGAAAATCTTCTACAGCCTTATGAACTGTATCATTAACCGGAAAGTTTTTGAAACCACTGAAATCCTCATAAGTTTTGAAAACATCGCTGAGCCGGAATTCTTGCTGGTTCGCAAAATCAGCTATTCCCTCTTGTTTCAGATATGATGCAAGGTATTCCTGTTCGGTTTGTCCCGGTGTGGGTACAAAAAACACTTTCTTGCCAAACCTCGCCAGATCCATTATTGATGAATAGCCTGAACGACAAACTATTATATCCGTGTTCTCAATTAATTTCTTTAAAACCGGTGTTGAAACATGAGGATAAACAGTGATGTTGTCAATGATTTCAGGTTTTCGTTCCTGATCAGGCAGCCCGCACAAAATGATCATCTTGTTTTGAATTTCAGTCGCCTGCTTTCTAACAATATCTTCAAATATTGTACGCTGAGGTTCCGGTCCGGATATCATTATAAGGATATCAGAAGTATGATCTAAAACTGATCCTGATTCAGCGGAATAGTGTTTTGAAAAACGACTTAACGAACCGATATATTTATGCTTTATTCCTTTGATTGCAGGATGTGACAGATTGCCTGAAAGCCATGGCTTTGTTTCATTATCGGGAATCCATAGAAGATCGTATTTCTTTATGAAAAATTTATGCAGCAGGTAAACTACAGGCTCAAGAAATTTTAATTTCACCGGAGTTTTTATATGGATCTGATGGGTCATGTACACACAGGGAACTTGCCGATTCCACAGCCCGAAACGGTTATCAGAAATAATACCATCAATATTATACTTTGAAATTATTTTCTTAAGCTGCTTATGTTCTTTAAATATATCGCTCAGGATATAAGGAATTGAAAAAAGCATAGCCGAAACCATTCTGCCTTTTTTGCTGTATGTAAAACGATACGAAGGCAAATTTATGAACTCACACTGTGGAAATTCTGATTTTAAGAATTCTAATGATCTTCCGCTGCCGGCAATTAACACTTTGCTTTTTAGCTCAAGCAGGCTGTTAATGATTGGTACACAACGTGTAGCATGACCCAGCCCCCAGTCGAGAGGGCAAACCAGTATGTTGCTTGAGCGAGACAAACGATTTTTGATTATTTTTACCCGTTTTAATTTCTGTAAACTACCTAAAACCTAACGACAGGCTTACAATTTGTAAAAATACAATTTTGATTGTAAAAGTATTATCTTCAAATAAACTAATCATATGAATTTACTGCATAAGATAGCCTTAACTCTGATTCCGGGTGTTGGTGATATTCTTGGTAAAAAACTTGTTTCGGCTTGTGGGAGTGCTGATGCCGTTTTTACTGAGAAAAAGGGTGTTTTGCTTAAGGTTGAGCGTATTGGGGAACAATTGGCTAATAGTATTATTGAGAACAGAAGTAAAGCTCTGGAACTTGCTGCACGTGAAATTGAATTTATAAACAAATATAAGATCACTGCCTTATTTTACACTGATGAACAATATCCATACAGGCTTCGTGAATGTATTGACGGACCCCTGATGATTTATTTTAAAGGCAATGCAGACCTGAATCATCCGAAAATAATCTCAATAGTTGGTACCCGGAGGGCAACCCAATACGGTAAGGATTTCTGTGAGAAGTTCATTGAAGACCTTAAAGATATGGATGTTTTGATAATCAGTGGATTGGCTTATGGAATAGACACCTGTGCCCATAAAAGCTCCCTTGAGAGCGGACTTAACACCATAGCTGTTCTGGCTCATAGTCTGGACAGAATTTATCCTCCTTTAAATAAAACCCTGGCTGAACGTATGTTAAATCAGGGAGGCTTGCTTGCAGATTATCCAAGTGGAACCAAACCCGAGAAAGAAAATTTTCCTTCCCGAAACCGTATTATTGCCGGTTTATCGGATGCGGTTGTTGTTATAGAATCAGGCATGAAGGGCGGGGCGCTTATTACAGCAAAAATTGCCAATTCGTATAATCGCGATGTTTTTGCAGTACCGGGAAATATTGGAAATTATTTTTCTGAAGGATGTAATTTCCTTATCAAAACAAATCAGGCTTCTTTGCTTCAATCGGCTGAGGATATCGGATATTTAATGGGTTGGACTCAAAATGTAAAGAAACAGGCTGTTCAGCGCAAACTTATGATAGAACTTACCCCTGATCAGGAAAAGATTATGGCAGTTATACAGGAAAATGGCGAAGCAAGCATTGACAGGATATGTGAAGTAACAAATATCAATATTTCACTGGTTGCCAATGCATTATTAAATCTTGAGTTTGAGGGTCTGATAAAAACTCTGCCGGGAAAAATTTATAAACTTATATAATAAGGTCGGAAATAATCAGATTTTGGATATCTGGCTTCTTACATCTGATTACTTGTTTATTGCTCTTGCTCTGTTGACTAACACAACGGCTATTAAGATTGAGCCGGCAAAAAGGACTATGAGCAGGGTTGGATCCGCAATAATGAAACAAAACTCAAATACTGCCTGAAAAATAGTTGCTGCAAATAATCCTGTAGTTGAATCAATAAAGGAATTACGGCGCAATTTGCCCAAGCCCATGAAAAATCCTAAAATTATAGCAGTGATGATATTTGCAGGTAATACCAGCAAACTGCGATAAATATCCATTGAGGTTTCATTCATAAAAGTAATGTTCCACATGATGGCTGCTAATGTGAATCCAAGAGATGCCATAAGGGCAAAAATTATTCCATCAGCGGGATTGTGAAAATCTCTGCGTTGCTTTGAGATAAGCCTTATTGTTATGAATTTGCCAAATTCGCGTACGAAACCCGCAATAACAATTGAGTAGAAAATGACCCTGTGAATACTATTACCCAAAGGAAATAATCCGGACAGATTTGCTAAATAAACACTTAAAACATTTAACAAAATACTTATAAAACCCCAGATAAAAAGTATTGGCAGGGCAGGGGTGAAACTTCTTCTTTGCCTTAAACCAACAATGATATAAATTAAAACAGCTATTAACAGCGTGATTATAGCAGATATCAGGTTTGCAGCTAACATGTTTTGAGTATTAGGGTTAAGAAAATAATTTGTAAATTTACAACAAAATTTAAAACTGCATTAAATGGAAGAATTAATTGTGAAAAAGCTTTCTGAAAAAGAGATTTCAGACCGGGCTATAAGGTCATGGCCAATATGGGAAAAAGAAATCTCAAGGTTTCCGTGGAAATACGATGGTGATGAAGAATGTCTGATAATCGGGGGTGAAGTAATAGTGGAAACTGAAGAAGGAAATTTCAGGATCACTGCCGGCGATTTTGTTATTTTTAAGAAAGGATTGAAATGTGTTTGGGATATTAAACAACCAATCCGAAAATATTATAATTTTCCTTAATTGATAATCAATATTTTATTGGGCTTTGGAAGGAATTGTAACCAAATCAACCGGTAGTTGGTACACAGTTAAACTTGATGACGGAACCAGAGTAGAATGTCGTCTTAGAGGTAAATTTCGTACCGGAGAAATACGAACCACAAACCCCGTTGCCGTTGGCGACAGAGTTCGTATTACAATGGAAGCAGGTAAGCATACAGGTGTTATTTCAGAGATCATACCACGCCATAATTATATGATAAGGCGATCAATCAAACTATCAAAAGCTTCTCATATAATTGCTGCAAATATTGATCAGGCATGGCTTGTTACAACTCTGGCAATGCCCAGGACTTCAATAGGATTCATTGATCGTTTTCTTATTACTGCGGAGGCATATCATATACCGGCTACAATAATTTTCAATAAAATTGATATCTATAATCAGGCAACTTTGGATCTTCTGGAAAAATACAAAGAGCTATATGAATCAATAGGATACAAATGTTTTGCAGTATCGGCATTGCGTGGCGATGGCATTGATGATCTGAAAAATGAACTTAAAGGAAAAACAACCTTGCTTTCAGGGCATTCAGGAACCGGAAAATCAGCACTTATCAATTCAATTGAGCCAGGATTGGATCTTCGTACCAGCGAAATATCAGCTTATCACCATAAAGGTACACATACTACCACCTTTGCAGAAATGTTTGAACTTTCTTTTGGTGCATTTATTATTGACACACCTGGAATTCAAGAATTTAGCCTTACCGATTTTGAACACAAAGAAGTTTGGGAGCGTTTCCCTGAGATGAGAGCAATAAGTATGGGTTGCCAGTTTAATAATTGCACTCATACCCACGAACCCAGATGCGCTGTAAAACAGGCACTTGAAAATGGAACTATCAGTAAAATAAGGTATCAGAGTTATTTGAGTATTCTTAATGATGAAGAACTCGATATTAACGAATGGGAATAAAACTATGCGTTTTTTTCGGACATTATGATAAATTTACTGATTATCACTTAGTTCGGTAATGAATTTTTATTTTAAACAAATCATTTGGATTAAACAAAATGCGAATAGTAATACAAAGAGTTAGCGAAGCCTCAGTAAGTATTGATAATCAGGTTGTTGGGGAAATAAAAAATGGATTGTTGATTTTATTGGGGATAGAGCACGATGATAATGAAGAAGATGTTGAATGGTTATGCAGAAAAATTTTTCATCTTAGAATTTTTAATGATGCTCATGGGGTAATGAATCTTTCAGTAAGTGAAGTAAATGGCGAAGTTTTGGTTGTGAGTCAATTTACGCTTCATGCTTCGACCCGTAAAGGTAACCGTCCTTCGTATATTCGGGCTGCCAGACCTGAAACAGCAATACCCTTATATGAATTGTTCAAAGAAAAGCTTTCAGGATTACTTGGAAAAAAAGTTGTAAGTGGTGAATTTGGAGCCATGATGAATATATACCTTATTAATAATGGACCTGTAACTATTATTATTGATTCAAAAGAAAAAGAATAATCCTTGCTGAAAAAAATCCGGGCATGAAAAAACTAAAAAGCTCATACATGCCCGGAAAGATTTTTCAAAAACAGAGATTGTAAATCCTTATTTGCTCAAATCAATACTTACGGTATTTTTATACCGATTGGAAAAATATAACAGACCAATTATCGCTCCGCTCAATTGTTCTTAATGTTTTAACCACCGGCATTAACGATTGTAATTTACAAAACAGCTTGAACTATTTTGTAAATACAATTCGTATTACTTCTGTTATTTACCTACAATAATATTTGCTGTGGCAATAACATCAAGAAGATTGATAACGCCATCCTGGTTTACATCTGCATTATCAATAATGAAAGGTTGCGGATCCAGCCCCATGACATAGCTTGCAATGGTAATAATATCCAATGCATTTACATTACCATCACCATTGGCATCGCCGGGCAGAAGTTCAAATCCAAATGAGATTTTGTCACATAACTGAGCATTTCCTGCAATAGCAACTGTATTGATGCCTGTGTTGATATCTACAATATTAATTCCGGCTGAATTAGTCCAAAGTATATTTCCATTGCCAAGCTGATAGCATCCTCGTGGACTTGAGCTGGTACCCGGTATCAGGCCAAGCATAGTTCCTTGTGTATCATATTCATAAACGCCGGCTGGAGGTGAAAACCCGGCAGCAAGAATATGATTATTATCCATAATTGATATTTGCTGTATAAAATTCAGTTCACCAGGTGTGTTCCACGAACCAAGAGCATTACCATTGAAATCGTAACGCTCAATTCGCGAAAGGTTTCCGCCATCACCTGAAAAACTAAGTAAAGCCTCCCCGTTATAAACAATATAATCCCAAGGACTACCCAGAACCGGAAAAGATCCAAGGATTTCACCGTCAAAACTTATACGTATGGTAGCATTACCGGGAGCACCGTTTGCAGTACCGGCATTTGAAAGCCATACTTCATTTCCAACAATACCCATTCCGCGGACATTATCCAAACCTCCGTTGCCGATAACACCGAGATGATTTCCTGACATATCAAATCTGTCAATTCTGTCGCCAACCTGATCACAAACCCATATTTCATCTCCTACCTGAAGTACATCCTTAGGGGTTCCGGCTGCGGTAGCCTGCAGGTTAATAAAATTGTCAATTACAAGTGAGCCATCATAAATATCGAGTAATACAACCCTTTTATTATTTGTTGGCATGGCAACAACAGCAAGGTAATCGCCTTGCAGATCGTCACGGGAAACTACAGCATTATTATTGGCAGGTATTAGTCCTGCATCCTGAATTGTGGTTTGTTCCAACTGAATCCCGGCTTCTTCTGCCTGTTGGGGAGTTAATTGCGATTGTGCATAAAGAGCACTGCACAAGATAAAAGTGCAAAGTAAAAGAAGAATTTTTTTCATGTTTGATTTTTTTTAGAGTTTAAGAATAATGAACTTAACTTTTAGTATTGGCTTTTTAAGCATAAACCTCCTTTCTTGGGTTATATAAGACAGATGATTTATTTTTGATTGTTTAAAATCAATCACCAGAAAATAATTATATATCTAAGCTGGGCAAATATAATGATATTTTTAGCCTTTTGATATAAAAAAAGAAATAATCTGTGAATTATTTTATGAGATCTTTGTTGGCAAAGATTGCCTGAACCGTTATAATAAGTTTGAAAGAAGGAAAAATTAAGCTTTGGAAAAAAACAAAAGCCATTTCCGAGCGGAAATGGCTTTTGTAGTAACTGGCAAAACTATGTTTGCCGTAAAGAAGTATTATTCAATAACAATCTTTTGAACTGATACATTATTCTGGGTGTGAACCTCGAGAATATATATACCCTTACTCATATTGGATGTGTTGATAGTGTAATTTGAAGCATCAATTACGCTTTCTTCAACCATTTGTCCAATTTGATTGCTCAAACGAATGAAATTGATAGTTTCATTTGACTGAACGTTCAGAACTTCTTTAGCAGGATTTGGGAAAACAGCAAGCTGGAATTCACCACCCTGGAATTTATTGATCTGAACATTTGCAGCATTTACGTTACCACCAATAACCTGACCCCATTTCAATCCTGAGGTTTCGTTGAAGGTGAAGAGTGTGATTTCACCTGCTGGCAGCGGGGTATTGTCAAGGCTGAAAATAACTCCAATAAGCTTTCCATTTACAACATTACTTGCAAACTGGTAGCCTTCCAGAGCAAAATTCAGTTTTTCAATACCAGTGAGATCAAACTGAAGTCCGGCAAGTGTTCCATCACTTTGCAGTGTAATATTATTACTGTTCAGATAAATATTAGCGTCTGATGAATTAACAGGTGCTAATGCTTTATTGCCAATAATGATATTAATAGTACCAATCACGTCAAAAACGTTGACTTGACCATCACCGTTTACGTCAGCATTTTCGAATACGAATGGATCTGGATTAAGTCCTATTATGTAGTTAATAGTAGCAATTACGTCAAAAATGTTAACCTGACCGTCGCCGTTGGCATCTCCAGGAAGAATTGTTACATCACCTACCTGTAAGGTTACAGGAACGGTTAATCCTGGGTTATTCGGGTCGTTGCTGGCAATTATAATGTTTCCATTATAGGTTCCCGGGTCAACTTCTGAAGCATCAAATGTAACTACAATAGTTCCACTAGCACCACCAGCAACAGTACCTTGTTTTGGATTAATGCTAACCCATGGTGTTGTACCTGGAGCAATGTGAGCGCGGATATTCCAGTTGTAGTCCAAAGAGGCAGATAATTCATATAATCTATCCCATGAAACGCCATCTGTTGAGATCCATGATCCATCTCCACTTATATGATGTGGACCGCCGTCACAACCTGCCGGATATTGTCCTTGTGCGTGTGTTACGGTGTATCCTACCCAAAGATCATTTCCATCAAGAGCAACAGGATCGGTTAATTCAATGAGATTCCAGGAATCTGCTGATACTGACAATGTCTGTTGCAGCAGCAAAGTACCTGGTGAAGTACTTGTTCCTGCGCCCCAAACTTTAAGAATGCACGGGCTGGGAACGTCATTGATATAGATATTGACAAAATTGAGGTGATAACCTGCATATTGTCCTAACATTGATGAGGGGAAGCGAACGGCTAAATGGTATGTACCACCAGCTGTCAAACCAATGGCATCATAATTTTCACCGTCATAGTTAAGGATAACTTCATCCTTGGTTGTGCTTGCTTCTGGAGCACCACCAGGAATTGCATTAGCCCTTGTTACATCAATTTCAAATGGTTCAATCTTTCCTTCAGGAACATCAAATACGAAATATGATAATGTAGGCATTTGTACAGCAGCAGCCCACTCTAATGGCAGTTCACCTAAGTTGCTGATAGTCAGATCCTGTGTTGCTTGTCCACCAACAGGCAGTACCTGATTCAAAGCTGTAGGAGTTACCTGAATTTGTGGCAGAGCTACTGAATTCAAAACAGCATTAAGTGTGGTAGCCTGATCAGCAGCAATAGTAGCCGTACCTACAAAAGTTTCCCATCCGTATTTTGAGAATTCAACATCGTATGTACCTGCAAGCAATGCGGGGAAGTTATACTGACCCTGTGCATTGGTTTCGGTTTGCGACATTGTACCTAATACTTTTACAAGTACTCCTTCAATTGCAGCACCACCAGTAGCTGCTGTTACAGTTCCGTTAAGGCTGCCGAGACCTTCTGCTGAGAAGAACAGAGTGGTGTTAGGTGCCCAGTTGGAAAGTGTTGTACCGGCAATTACCTGCCATGGATCGTAAATAGTAGCATCAGATTGTACATATCTGTTTCTGCTTGAACCTGCGAATTCTGTACCATAGAATTTATCGTTACTGCTGTGATATGTACCTTCATAAACTCTGTTAGTAATAACTACAAGATTACCTCCTGAATAAACATAAGGTACTGTTAAAGGAATCATTATGTCGTTTACACCAACGGGGAAATCAACTACACCATCATAAACCATTGTAAAGCCTGTGGGATCAATCCAATTACTCTGAAGGTTGGCTTCAGTAGTTTCACCAATAAGGATTTTTACTTCTTTAGCCGGCAGGTTAGTCTGGAAGTTATTAGTGTATTTGATAGCAGTAAGAACACCACCTCCTATACCAATTTCATCAGCAAAATACATTGTTTGAGCTATACTGTTTCTCCAGTAGAAGTCAAACGGAATACGGAATGTAGGCATATTAGTTCCTTCTCCAATGGTAACAGCAATAATACCGGCTGGCTGAACTGTAATATTCATGTGTCCCGTAGTGTTGTTTCCGGGGATATCATCATCTGGGAAGTCTATATATCCGTAGATATAAGTAGGACCGGCTTCACCCGGTGTCCATGGAATTACAACAGTTTTTATTTCTGCAGCAGCAATATCCACACCCTGAGCTGTGCCCAGAAGTTCTCCACCTTCTTTAAACAATTTAACAGTGTAGGCACTGCCGGCTACCGGATCAGCTCCTGAATTCTGGAATTTAACGGTATAATTTGTTGCTTCACCAACTGATGGAGTAACATTACCGATAACAGCCAGAGCAGCAAGGTCTTTGCCCATAACAGGCTCAACCACAACGTTGTCAATATACCAGTAGTTGATATTATAAACGTCTCCATCAAATTTGAAGGCAATTCTGAAGTTAGTATTTTGCGGAACACTGAAATAAACTTCAGTAATTTCAGGACCAATACTTGAGCTTGCTTCATGATACCAAATCTGTGTCCAGGATGCACCATCGTCAATTGAATAATCAACAGCAATAAATTCACCTGTGTAGGTTGAGAAGTCATTCAGCATTTGATTGAATTTCAGTCTTAATGCACTGTATTCACCTGAGTTAATATTAGGTGAGGCAAAACGTGAAACACCAACAAATGAGGGGCTCCAGCTTAACTGCAATTCAGGTGCAGTACCACCGGCATTAGCTGAGCTAACTACTGACCAGTTTGTGCCACCCATACCTAATACTTCCCATCCTGCGGGCATACCGGAATCAAATTGTTCAAAAATAAGGAGTCCTTCTGCTCCAAGCAGAGCAGCATTGGATGTTCCTGTTCCACCAACACCAACATTATTGGCTGCTGTAACGGTGTAATAATAGTTTCCAACACCGGGAACGGTAGTATCAAGATATTCTAAAGCAGTAATATTGGAGGCTACTGTAACAGAGCCGGGGAAACGTTTTACTGTGTAGTTAAGCCCTGCTGGTGTGTAATAACCGCCATGCAATCCACCATCAGGTGCATTCCATGTAACGAAACCATTATTACCCTGAGCTACCAGCAATACGTTACCGGGTGCAGCAGGTACGTCAGGTCCAACCCATACTGTAACTGAAGCTGAGATACCTTCACCGGCACTATTTACAGGAACGATCTTGTATGTAACATTGCCTGCTGCTGGTACAGCATTATCAGTGTAAGTAGCAGCACCGCCAATTACAGGATTATTAACGGTATGGATTAAAACATCATTGCGGAAGATTGTTACTGCTGTAAGTTCAGTTAAAGGTTCTCCAATAACAGAAACAGCAGGATTATTCCAGTTTAGGGTAGCTGTTAAAGCTCCATTTGCACCGGCAGTAGCAGTTAAATTAGTAACTGCTGCAGGAGCTTCGGCAGGGGCAGCATCAGCAAGTTCAACAGCCCAGATAGCGTCGTTCTGTGAGGTGCCAAAGAAAGCCCATTTACCCGGATAAACCTTATCAGTAATTTCCATACCACCGGCTGTTCCATCAGCAGCAAATGTAACTGATTGGTTAAGTTCGAATGTTTCAATAGTGGCGCCGGTTGTAATGTTAATTTTCACAAGTAGATTATTTGCAGCACCAGCCTGGCAATAACCCCAGAGATAGGGACCACCTTCAGTAACATTCTCCCAGCCAATTCCTGCAAAACTGCTGGCTGATGTGTTCAGAGTCTGTAATACAGCTCCGGTACGGCTGATAAGCCTGAGCGGGGGATTCCAACCATTAGTAACCCAGAAACCATCGTTAATTTCGTCGTAAGCCATACCACGAACTGCCGATGGTCCGGAAATAGTACCTACCAATACCTTGTTTTCAAAGTCCATTTTATAAATGGTAGTAGTATTGGGAGCACCATAGAAATACTGGCCGTCATAAGCCATGTCACGGATCTGACCAGCACCGGAAATTGTAAATTCTTCAACAAGATTTCCTTCAAAATCAAGCTTGTGAAACAGATCGGCATTCCATCTGGCTGTATAAATATACTGCCCATCAGAAGCTACTGAATAAGTACCGCCAATATCATAGGTTGGAAATTGGAAAAGAAGATCGTACATTGCATCTGTAGGAACTTCGGGAATAGTAACAGCATCAGGATTTACATCATAATGCTTCTGGTAGAACTCAACGGCATCGCGATCTTTGTCTCTTTGCATTTTTTCGAGATCCCAAGAAGGGATGAACGATTGAGCAATCATTGCACTGCTTATTACAAGTGCTGTGAGTAACAGTGTGATTTTCTTCATAATAAATAAAAATTTAATTAAACAATAAAGGAATAATTTAAAATTAAGAAATACATTTTTGCTTTGCCTGAACGATACCTCCTTTTTTAGTTTGACCTCAGATTAATTGTTTTATATATGGATTATTTAATTGTTTTCCCGATGGTAGTACAATACTGCGGGCAAAGTTAATAAATATTTTTAATAAACGACTGTTTAGTTAAAAAAAAATCATAAAAAATCATAAATTCTTGATTTATGATTTGTGAATTACAAGATTTGTTTTTAATACAAAGAATATCAGTGTATTATGAATTGTAATTTACAATTTTAAATCTTGGTAAAGATACTTCTTTTTTTAGAATAAATAATTTATTACAGTTGTTTATGATCGGGATTGAAAATAATACTTAACGCAACAGGCAGTGTTTCAGAATAATAACTTGTATTAGCTGAAAAAATAAAGCCTTTATATTAACAAAATCAAGATTAGGAATAATAAATAACTGCTTAATATGGTAAGATTAATTGTCATAAGCAGGTAAGTTGATAAAAAACAGCAAGTTATAAGTTTGTTGTGTTTACTGAATCAGCTACATCGTTTTATAAGTTTTCTATTTGAACGAATTTTTCCGTAATTGATAAATGTTTTTAAAAAATGATTAAATTTGTCAATTGAAACCCTAATCTGGCATTTTTCATAATGAACAATTACAAAAAAGAATTCATGGACGAAGCTATAAGATTGGCTGAGGGCAATGTATATAGCGGTAATGGTGGACCATTTGGTGCTGTGGTTGTGTGCGGTGGTAAGATCATATCCCGTGGAGTAAATATGGTAACAGCTCACAACGATCCTACTGCACATGCTGAAATAACGGCAATCAGAGAGGCTTGTAACAAGCTGGGATGGTTCGAAATAAAAGATTGTGAGATTTATTGCAGTTGTGAACCATGCCCTATGTGCCTCGGTGCAATTTACTGGGCAAGACCAAAGGCGGTTTATTTTGCTGCTTCACGCAAGGATGCTGCTGTTGCAGGCTTCGACGATTCTTATATTTATGATGAATTATGCAATAGTATTGAATTACGTAAGATACCTACCACTCACATTGTTCATGAAAAGTCAGAAATCCCTTTCAAAAAATGGAGGGAGAACGGAAACAAAATCCCATACTGACTTTTTTATAACGACAGAGAACCCTGTGATTTGCATAAAATGTAAGTAGTTTAAAATTAAGCTATCCCAGTACTATAAGCAGAAGTAATATTCTTTCATTCGAAAGGGTGATCGAGAGAAAAGTCAGGGCGGTATGATGCATGACTGTCAAAATCCTGAATCCATCCACGAAACATACCAAGCTGCCTCATTTCTTTAAGCACCTGCTTGTATTCAGAAGCTTTTATTGGTCTTCCGAGTTGCGGATGACCTGCTACGGCAGGAGTCGGGTAATACTGCGACATTAGCGAAATATGTACCAGCGGCGATAATTCTTCGGCAATAAAACGTAAAACGGCTTTACTGTTTTCAACATGCCCGGGCAATACAAGATGGCGAATTAATAATCCTGATTCAGCACAGCCTTGTTCGTCGTGTATAAGGGTGCTGCCTTTTTGGCGGTACATTTCTTTAAGTGCTGCCGATGCTGCTTCCGGATAATTACCTGCCCCGCTGTATTTGGCTGCCAGCCCGCTGTCCATATATTTTAGATCAGGAAGATATACATCAATAAGCCCTTCAAGGCTGCGAAGGGTTTCAACACTGTCGTAACCATTTGAATTGTATACAAATACAGGACTATGCCCCCGGTTTAGCAAAGTTTCAATTATTGCCTTTACCTGTACTATGACATGCGATGGCGAAACAAAGCCTACATGAGTACATCCGTGCGAAAGATAAAATTCAATGTTCGAAACCACTTCATCCAGAGTATAAACTGATTTCTGAACATCAGGTCCCAAAGTGCTGATCTGATAGTTCTGACAATAAATACACTGGAGGTTGCACCTGCTGAAAAAGATATTACAAATACCAGTTGGTCCGCTAATCGGTGGTTCTTCTCCACGATGCAGACAAATGCTGCTTATGTGAAAACCTGCATCAGTATTACAATATCCAAGGGGATATTCAATACGGTTTGCATGACAGTTTCGTGGACAAAGACAACAATCTTTAAGCATGATAAGATATTATTTACTGAGAAGATAGTAAAATATCTTTACAAAAATAACTATTGTTAGAATCCATTCATTATCTACATGAGTAAAAGTTCTAATTTTGCCGGCAATTTGAACAATTTACCATATTTCTTAAAAAATTTTTATTTGAAAAAATGTCAGAACCCACTTTATTAATTTTAGCCGCCGGCATTGGCAGTCGTTACGGATCGTTGAAGCAGCTTGACAGGCTTGGTCCAAATGGTGAAACAATTATTGACTATTCGGTTTTTGATGCCCGGCGGGCAGGTTTCGGAAAAGTTGTTTTTGTTATTCGGCGCAGTATCGAAAAAGAATTCAACGAGATAATGATGAAAAAACTTGCTGGTATAATCAAGGTTGATTATGTACTTCAGGAAATTGAAAATATACCTTCAGGTCTTTTAATACATCCTGAAAGGGTTAAGCCATGGGGTACAGCCCATGCTGTGCTTATGGCAAAAGACGTGATCAAAGAACCTTTTGCTGTGATAAATGCCGATGATTTTTATGGTGCCGATTCATACAGGGTTATGTATCATCATCTGAAAAATGCAAAAGAAGGTGAATATGCAATGGTAGGTTACGAACTCCGGAATACTTTATCAGAACATGGAACAGTTTCGAGGGGGATTTGTGAACCGGATGAAAACCGGCTGCTTGTAAGTGTTACCGAACGAACAAAAATTGCACCCGAAGGCGAGGCGATAGTTTATATTGATGAGCAGGGAAATAAAATAGAACTTCATCCTGAAACCATTGTTTCAATGAATTTCTGGGGTTTCACAAAAGATTTCTTTGAAAAGCTGGAAAAGGGTTTTGATGAATTTATCCGTAAAAACTCCAACACTATAAAGGGCGAATTCTATATTCCTACTATTGTAAATAACCTTCTTGGCACAAGTGGGGTAAGCGTGAAAGTACTGCGAAGTTCAGCCCGCTGGTTTGGAATAACATATCGCGAAGACAGGGATTGCGCTGTAAGTGAACTTGCTGCACTAACGGGTTCAGGAGAGTATCCTGAAAACCTGTATTAATTTGTTTTTGTGTCAGTTAGCTTAATTTCAATTGAATACATTGATTTTTCAGACAGAACATATTCAGGTTCTTAACATTATTAAGCTCCATCAGGACGAGATATTTATGAACCTTTTGTTGTTTAAGACTGTTGAGTTCATAGAAATTTAAAATTATAAACAATGAAGCAGAGTATTTCAATGGGCTGGAAGGAAGCCATGTCGTTCGAGACCACATTAAATGGTCATAAAATTATACTTGATGCCGATGAGGCAGTGGGTGGTACAGATAAAGGTCCGCGTCCCAAGGCATTATTACTTGTTTCGCTGGCAGGATGTACTGCAATGGATGTAATATCAATACTTGGCAAAATGCGTGTTCATCCTGAAGCTTTCCGTATTGAAACTGATGGTGAACTTACTGAAGAACATCCAAAATATTACCATAAGCTGCATCTTCGTTATGTTTTTAAAGGCAAGGATCTGCCAGTGGACAAGCTCGAAAAGGCTGTAAGTTTGTCGCAGGAAAGATATTGCGGAGTTTCGGCAATGCTTTCAAAAGCTGCTACCATTACACATGAAATTGTGATAGAGAGCTAATATTTTTATTTTCAGTGCAATAGAACAATTAGCATTTAATTCCTTTATTCTCCATTACATCGAGCAATTCCTGCAAAATCATGGCGGTGGCACCCCATATTATATTTCCGTTCAGATTAAAGCAAGGCACCTGTTTGAATGTATTGCCACGAACTTGTAGATCAATATTGGTTCGCAGCTTATCAATGTTTTTTAGTGGTAATTCAATGGTATAATCTACTTCAGTGGGGTTGGGAACAAGCTTTTCAAGTTTGTTTGTGAACCCGACCACAGGGGTTATCTCAAAATTGCTTGGGCTTACATACAGCGGGCTCAGGGTTCCAATAACCTCAATATTAAAAGGCTTAACACCTATCTCTTCTTCGGCTTCACGCAAAGCAGTATTAATTGAAGAAATGTCGTCGCTATCCTGCTTCCCTCCCGGAAAACTAATTTGTCCGCTATGAACGCCATTATCTTCGGTTCGTTTTATGAGTACTGTAGCAAAAAAATCATTTTTAGGATATAATAGGATAAGCACACTTCCGGCAACTGGTATTTGCCTAGTTTCAGGTGGCTTTATAGCTTCGCGCCTTTCAGAAGGAAGCATTTTAAAATGCGATATCTCTCCTGTTAGCGGCGCAGCAAGACTAAGCCTGAGTTTTTCAATTAATTCATTTTGTGCTGACATCCTGTACAAATTGATTATCCGTTTTATGATTGGTTTTTAACTTAATGAATTTTCCTCTGTGTTATTAATGATTTTTCTTTCGTTTTGTTTGATTTTTACCTGACCCCGGTTTTTGTTTTTTGGGTTTATACCAGAAGAAAAAATCTTTTTGGGCTGCCTTTTCCTCTGGCGAGCGTGCTACCTTAACAGGTTTAAGGGTATAGGGATCAAGCTCGGTATAAAACATTGCCGTAGCAAGAGTTCCGGGAGTAGGTGTAAAATCCTGCACCTGTTCAGGACGTATGCCTATAAGACGGATTTTTTCTGCCAGTTCAGCCATATCTTTTTCTTCCGAACCGGGGTGCGATGAAATAAAATAGGGTATTATCTGCTGGTTTAGATTTTGCTGTCTGCAAATCCTGTCGAAATCCCTTTTTAGTTTTTCAAACAGAGTAAAGGATGGTTTTCGCATATAAGCCAATACCTTATCCGATGTATGCTCAGGAGCCACTTTAAGCCTTCCTGAAACATGATGCACTACCAATTCTTCAAAATATTCTTTATGACTCTTTTGTTTTGATTCAGAGCCCTCGGAAGTCATAAACATATCATACCTGATGCCTGAACCTATAGTAACTTTTTTCACTCCTTTTATCTTTCTTGCCTTGCGATACAGTTCAATCAAAGGCTTGTGGTCCGTATTCAGGTTTTTACAAATGCGTGGGTATATACATGAGGGGCGTTTGCATTTTTTGCATATTTCAGGATCAATGGCGGTCATTTGGTACATATTGGCTGTAGGACCTCCCAGATCAGTAATATGACCTTTGAAATCAGGCATGGCTGTAATTTTTTCTATCTCCTGTATAACCGAACCCTCGGAGCGGTTACTTATGAACTTGCCCTGATGGGCTGAAATGGCACAAAAGGTGCAACCTCCATAACATCCTCTATGTGTGGTGATCGAATCTTTTATCATTTCCCATGCCGGAATATTTCCACGCTTTTTGTATTTCGGATGAGGTAAACGGGTGAACGGCAGACTATATATCTCATCCAGCTCATCAGGTATAGCCGCCGGCGGGTTTACCACCAGCCAGCCCTGCTCGTTTTTTTGAATTATTCGCGAAGGATTTACAATATTATGCTCAGTGTCAAGTATTCTTGCAGCTTTTGCAAATACTGTCTTGTCTCTGACCATTTCACCATGCGAAGGAAATTCGGTTGTTTTAAATGCCTTATTATAAGGGATTTGTTCTTTAGTTTCTGAAATCCATGCCGATTGTTCAAGATCGGTCATCCGGTTTATTGATTCTCCGTTTCGTAACCTTTGTAACATGGTTTTCAATGGTTTTTCAGCCATACCGTACAAAAGAATATCGGCACCGCTTTCAAAGAGAATTGAAGGTTTAACCACATCCTGCCAATAATCGTAGTGAGTGAAGCGGCGCATTGAAGCTTCAACACCACCAAGAACTATGGGGGTGTCAGGGTATAAATTTTTAAGGATCCTACAATATACTACTGAAGCATAATCAGGTCTGAATCCGGCTTTCCCGCCGGGTGTATATGCATCGTCGGAGCGGAGGCGCTTTGCAGCGGTATAATGGTTTACCATTGAATCCATATTGCCGGCAGTAACGCCAAAGAACAATCGTGGTTTCCCCAGTTTTTTGAAATCACGCAGATCGTCACGCCAGTTTGGCTGAGGAAGAACAGCCACACGTAAGCCTTCAGCTTCTATAACCCTTCCAATTACTGCCGTGCCAAATGCAGGATGATCAACATAGGCATCGCCGCTTACAAGGACAACATCAACTTTATCCCATCCACGCTTTTTAAGCTCTTCACGGGTTATTGGAAGCCACGCACCGGGGTTTGGATATGATTTTTCGGTTTTTATCATCAAAAACTACCCTTCTAACGGTTAGTCATTTTAACAGCTTATGCTGTTGATTGTTTCATTTATTTGAACCTGCGTTTTTTAACAACGATTTTTAAAAAATGATTTTTGTATAATAGTTAAAGTTTGGTTTACAATGTTTTATCATTAGGAAATATTTACAATATTCATTGTTATGGTTTGTTCTCTAATTCTCTTTATTTTTACCATTGATATTGATTATATGAATACTTACTGCAACTGCAATGGCGATCAGTAATATTTTGAGCCAGTTTTTTTCCAGAGCAAAAAACACAGTACTCAGAATAGTAGCCCAAAGCAGGATTATTGCCCATGCTTTTATGTGTTTTGGTATTCCTTCTCCGGCAAGATAATCTCTAAGATATTTTCCCCATATTTTGTGATTTATAAGCCAATAGTAAAATTTGTCGCTGCTTCGGATATAAAACCATGCAGCGAGTAACAAAAAAGGAGTGGTTGGCAGCACTGGCAACAACATTCCCAGCACACCAAGCGCTACAGAAACGCTGCCTGCTATAATAAACAAGGTTCGGACAAACGGAGATTTATATCTTTTGGGGTTATTCATCAGTCTATCTCGTGTTCAGTTGTTCTATACGGGTTAATACTTCAATTAACAGGTGACTGAGTTTTGCTACATTTTGTTTAAAAACGCGTAGTACTTCTTCCCAGCTAACACCCTGTTCGTTTTCACGCCATGCATCATAATCAGTACAAAGAGCTGCAAGAGCGTATGGTATTTTCAATTCATTGGCGAGAATGACCTCAGGAGCGGTACTCATATTTATTATATCAGCACCCCACAAACGAAACATCTTCGATTCGGAGCGGGTACTGAAACGAGGACCTTCAATAGTTATTACCGTACCTTTATCATGATATACGATGTTTGATTCTGTTGCTTTTTCCTGCAAAATGTTTCTCATTTCTTCATCAAACGGGTCGCACATTGCAACATGATTCAGTTTACCGGGTTCAAAGCTTTCAAAAAAACTCACAGGTCTGTGCCGCGTGAAGTCAATGAACTGATCAGGAAATATAAGATGCCCGGGTTGAATTTGTTCTCTCAGACTTCCACAGGCTGAAGTTGCCAGAATATGAGTACAGCCGGCTTGCTTCAATGCCATGATATTTGCACGGTTATTTACCTGAGTAGGAGGAATGGTATGTTTGCGACCATGCCTTGAAAGAATTACAACCTCCATGCCTCCGAATTTTCCGGTAATCAGGATGGTGGAAGGATCACCATAAGCCGTTGTGACCTTGTTTTCAACATAATCATCAAAGAAATTAAAGTTTTCAAGTCCTGAACCCACAATGAGAGCAGGTTTGATTTCTTGAGCAGTCATAGTATTTGTATTAAAAGACTGCGAAAATACAATTTTGTAAATAAATCCCTGCTAACCGGGATTTATAATCATAACCCGATTCTTAGATTTACTAAACTTTACAGCGGCAGTACTTTTGCTTTCTGAAATAGCTCAAAAGTCCTGGTAGCTGAATATTTCGGGTATTAATTTTAAAGTACTCAGGATTTAAAAATTTTTTACTAACACAGCTCACAGAAACAGTACCACTGACCACATCAACCAAAGTATTTGATGGTCCTTTTGTTTTTTATGTTGGCAGTGCATTTGCCTCTGTTCCGGAAATGTTCAGAATTACTTTTTTAGTGATCTGATAGCGCTATGCTGTTTAATAATCAGCACAGGATATGCCATGGAAAATAAAGTTTTAGATTTATTCAACCAATTGCCATAGCTTTAAATATTAATGTACCGGTAATCAGAAATGAGCGCAGCAGGAGATAATATCAATATTATCCTTGCCGCTGCTGCATTTAACCTCAGAAAATATCTTATAAATTCTTTATCTCCTTAATTTTAAAAAACAAACCAAATTTGGCTTTTTAATGCTTAACTAAATAGGGGGCAGCATTCCAGAATGAGGGCAGGTTAGTTCGGAATATACAAATAGTTTCTCGTACTGATTTCACCGTTAAAGGTCGCAACTATATTCATTCACCTTGTGTGTGATTTTTGATTTAGGCTAAAAGTTAGCGTAATAAAATCGTGCCGGATTGCGTGGCTACGTCCTGACTTTGACTCTGGGACACCCAAAACTAAAAGAAACAATCTGCAATAAACCATGAATCAGCCAAATATGATATTTGTGGAAAATTTATGTCAAAGTCAGGACACTCCGAGCCATTGCCACTTGTTGGACAGCAGCTTTTGGAGACCATATAGATGTATGTAATAAATGTGAAACCTTGCGTATCAGCTACATTAGCTGCCGAAACAGACGTTGTACGAAGTGTCAGAAACACAAACGGGAAGAATGGATACAGCGTAGGGAGCTGGATTTGCTTCCATGTACATATTATCATTTGGTGTTCACATTACCGGAAACATTTAATGAATCTGTCATGTACTGTTCTTCAACTATATACGATCTATTGTTTAAATCTGCTTGGGCAACATTAAATCAGTTTGGTCGTACCGAAGAACTACAAATGGGTATGATAGCTGTGCTCCATACCTGAGGACAGAGCCTGAGTTAGCATCCTCACCTACATTATATTGTCCTGAGTAGTGGTATAGATAAGAATGGAAAGTGTAAAAAGCAGTTGAAAAGAAATAAGTTTCTTTTTCCGGTAAAAGCAATGAGTAAAATCTTTCGTGCAAAGTTTGTTGCCGGATTACGCAGCCAACAAATTTGTAATCAGCAATTGTACGATGATCTATTTAAAAATGATTGGGTAGTTTATGCCAAGCGTCCGTTCGGTAGACTCATACAAGTAATCGTATATCTCGGCAGGTATACCCACAAAGTGTCCATTAGCAATCATCATATAACAGACATTACGAACAAACAAATATGCTTCAATTATAAAGACTATTGGGAGGGCAATAAAACAAAAACGATGACTTTCCATAATGAAGAGTTTGAACGCGAATTTTCAATGCACATACTCACGAAGCGATTTGTACGAATACGAGATTACGGCATCCTGAACAGCGTTGGAAACGTTGAAAACTGCAACAGTTACAGAAAGATCTGAAAATAAACCGCCCGGCAACAAAGACAAAAATAATGTTGCATAAGTGTTCTTATTTCAAAACAGGAACTATGGTAACGATAGAGTCATTTAGAAAACGAGGTCCATCAACAATTTATTTACCGGATTGCAAAGCTGTTCCTGAGTCTAAAAGATGTGGGTAGGAGAATTTGTGTGCACAAATGAGATAAAATCCGGTAAAACAAAATTCTACAGCATGTTTTACACCTCCTCTCTCAAAAAACAGGCATACTACCTAACGATAAAATATAAAAACAAGATAGATAACCCCTTAGTTGAACGGACTTAAACCGGTCTTCTCGAATAGTCAGAACAGGCTGTCTAACATTGGGTTCATGGCTTGCGCTTTGCGCATTACAAAACCTTAGTTATTACTTTCCGTTTTTCTTCCTTTCGTTGTCAAGTATCTTGTCTTTGATTCCCTAAATATTTCAAGTTGTCCGTCCGATGTTTTGTAAGGTCGTTTAAGATTGAACTGTTGAACAATATGTTCCGGAATAGGCAGTTTATTTAAGTTGCCTGGTTCTACTTTGATTGCTCCTGAACCATAGCTTTTTCCTACAAGTTTTAGGTTGTTCAACGTATCAGGGTGGTTGAGTGCTTGCCAAAGATTTTCAATGTATTCTTTGTCGTCATAAATTGGATAAACACATAGAAATCCTGTCAATGGCAACGCTTGTGCTTCATTCTTGATAAACCTTGAATTTCGTCTGCCTAAATAAGCAAACAAAAGCGGCGGAACTTGTCTTTTTTCCATTTTATACCAAGGTTTCCTTTGTTGAATAAGAGAACGATTAGGCAAGCCTAATTTTTCACCGATTTTCAGATAATTAGAAACGGATTTTGGAAAAGTATCGTGTACGTTAATTGAAAATAAATAAGTAGGGCGATTATTTTTGTCTAATTGTTCAATGTCCTGTGCTGTCAATATATTTTCATTTACGTCTTTAGTTCTTCCAACTGCTCTTTTTAAAAATTCTTTTGGTATTTTAAGTTCATTTACTTGTTGAGATGTCAAAAAGAAAAAGTCATTTGAGCCTGTTGCAATGCCACGCATTGCAATAGCAAAGTCGTTGAGATGAAATTTGAAACCATTGTGGTTTTGAGGTGGTCGTGAAAGCCCTGTCGTAATTGCTTCTTTCAATTCACGACTTAAAATTTCAAGCGTTTTTAAATTCTGATGTTTAAAGTCAGAAGAAATAAAATCAAATAAGTCTGTTGAATAAGCCGTATTCGCCGTTACCCAATACAAACTCTTTTTTGGCTTACTATTTTTAATCAAAAAAACAATTGCATTTGTATCAACATTGGGAAAGGGCGTAGCCCTTTCATCAAATGTGATTACACATTCAATACAATAGTTTTCTGAAATCCATTGCCATAAATTTCTTGCAAATTTTCCTTCGCAAGTGTCGGCAGGCATAATAAAAGCAAGCCGTCCATTTGGTTCTAACAGGTTTAATGCCTGAATAAGAAAATAAATGTGATAACCTGCTCTGCCGTCAATGGCTTTTCCTGTAATGCTTGCTGAAAGTTGTTTCAGGAAAATTTTTGTTTCTTTGTCAATACGGTGGTGCCTGATGTATGGTGGATTGGCAATGATTGATTTGAATTTTCTTTGAGGTGGATTCTTTATAAAATCTCTATTTTCTACGAATACTTTTTCGTTTTTGTAAATTTCATCTGACAGCACTTCGCTGTCAATGTCTGTACCGAAAAAAGTAATGTTAGGTTTATTAATTTTAAGCAATGCTTCAAAAAAAGCACCTCTGCCTATTGCAGGGTCAAAAACCAAATCCGTATCATTAGAAACGTAAGCGGTCATTGCTTCCGCAACCCAACTTGGTGTCCAAAACTGACCTTTATCCCGAAGAATTTCTCGGTCAGCCCAAGCTGTTGGCAATATCTGATGTGCTTTTACTTTACCCATTAGAATTGCTTTAAAATGTTTAATGCTTCATTCGTAAATTCAAGCGAACCGCCTTCAAATTTCACATACGGTAAAATATGTCCGTTTTTATCTTCGATAAATGCAGGAACTAATTGCGGTTTTTCATTGGCAGTGCCAAGCGGGTAAGCGTAATGATAGTAGTATTTGTAAATTTCCTTTTTTGTAGTTGCACCGTCCGGTGCTTGAAATACTTGCTCTGTCGCAAGTATTAAACCCTCATCAACCAATCGCTGTGCTTCGTTAAATGAAAGTCCGTAAGCTCTATCAAAAAAGACGTGCCAAACGTGAATAGGAATTTTATTTTCTTCTTGCCACTTGATTAATGGAACACGGTCTTCTTCTTTTATAATTACAGTTGGAAGAACTGCATTTTTAGCAAGCCCAAGTTTACCACCTAATCTTTTTTGTGGCTTCATCGGGATATTGTATGCAGGCATTTTTTCTGCAACCCAAAGTGAATTTTCGCACTCTACTGCAATAATTGCTTTTGAAATCAGGTCTTGAAGTTTGTTTTCTGTGGTAAAAGGTAACTCTTCTTCGCCTCCAATGTCTTTTAGAAATTTATCAACGAAAGGCTTGTCTGAAATTTTAAAAACTAAAAGGTCAGGGCGTTTAATGTGTCCAAGTCCTGCCGCTTCTAATCGTTCAAAGTAAAGTTCAAACGCTCTAACGTCATTTGTTGGTGCAGTTCCGCTTGGTCCGTAAGGAATGGCATAAAACTGTCCTGTTTTGTTGGTTGCGTCAATTAAACGTTTTTCACTCCAAACACCCTGCGACCAACGCATAAGGAAGTCACTACCTCGCAATTTTCTTGGATTGAGCAAAAAGTCAGCCCAAGCAATTTCGGTAACTCCTCTAAGTTCTAATTCAATATCTGATATCGTTACAGATAAAACTCGTTCAAAAGGGTGCATTTCTGTCATACTCAATTTATTCGCAAAGTTAATTAATTTATTCGGTTTATATCATTTGTTGTTTTGTTTTTACTTACAATGTTTCAATGTAGCATGGTCGGTCTAAAATGACCACCAACTAATAAATATCCGCACGAAGTTATCACTTTTTGCCGGTTTTGGCTTCTTAATTACTTTTTTAGTGATCTGATAGCGCTATGCTGTTCAATAATCAGCACAGGATATGCCATGGAAAATAAAGTTTTAGATTTATTCAACCATTTGCCATAGCTTTAAATGACAATGTACCGGTAATCTGAAATGGGCGCGGCAGTTGATAATATCAATATCATGCTTACCGCTGCTGAATTTAACCTCAAAAAATATCTTATAAATTCTTTATCTCCTTAACTTAACTTTCGCAAGTTCAATAAATAATTGAAGATGAGATAAAAAGCAGCATATTTATTTTGTTATGTTATTGAAATTCAATAACTTTGCTTTATTAATCAAATAAGATAAAATATGCTGCAGC
>Ga0302236_1000064_pt1 | contig 117332 bp, 85 predicted proteins | sample AAG_UR_Gly_MG_FD_193509 | JGI IMG/M metagenome (GOLD analysis project Ga0302236, IMG submission 193509) | Enriched activated sludge microbial communities from anaerobic digester in WTTP, New Holstein, Wisconsin, United States - AAG_UR_Gly | ecosystem: Engineered > Bioreactor > Anaerobic >...
AGACCTTGAAGCGCGCATTGACACGCTCCACCGACGTCCGCTCCTTGTAGAGCCGCTCGAATTGCTTCGTCGCCCGTGGAATGGCCGGAAAACGACGCAGGTCAATGTCCTGCTTAACCCGCACTGTCTTGCCGGAAGGACAGGTTCCATTGCAGCGCTCGTGACTGGGGCATTCCCAGCCTTCGTACACCGCCGGGCAGCGGTACTTGAGTGTGCCACGTGATTTCTCATGTCCCATGTACGCCATGCGATGCCGCACCGGAGGATTGCTCGCGCGATCGTAGCAAAACACGGTCCCGCTCTCGTCGTACACGATGTTCGATCGCCCGTCGTGCCCTGGCAGCATGCGCTCGTATTCCTGCTTCCACAGGGCACGATTCTGGATCACTGGCTTGATGCCCGCGGCGTGCAATCTAACGTGCACCTCGGAGGAGTCCCCCGCTTTGTCGAATGCCAAGGTCTGCACGCGGCCCCGCGGTACGTTACGAAGCAGATTCCGAAGCACTACCGGCAAGGTCAATCCGTCGTCCGCCGTGGCGGAAGTGATCTCATAGCCTAGGGCGACCTCATGCTTCGTATCCACAATGAGGTGCAGCTTGAATCCAAACCACTCCAGGACGTGCGTGATACGCCCCTGGTCGTCTTTGTACTCCTTGCGCCCGCCTTCCGCTTGCGGAAGGCCTTCGGCTTCTTCCTCCTTCGCGGCGCTCTTGTCCCGCTTGCGCCGTGCGTTCAAGCTGGTCGCATCGCCGGCCACGCGGCGCCCAAGATCAGGCACACACGCGGCCAAGCGCCGCGCCATGGTGTCGAACAGCCTGTGAAGAAGCGTGCGATGTGGTTCCCTGCCCAGGACTTCAAGAAAGCGAGAGACATTCCATTTCTTAGGAACCCTGCCCTCCGACTCAATGCCGATCATCTCCCGAAGTCGCCGATTGTGTCGCAAATCCTGAAGACATGCTTCGAAGGTCTGGTGCCGCAGCGGCGCTCTCGCTGCACCATTCACTTGGGGTATGCGCGCCGCAGGCCACCATGGAAACTCCACACACGCGTAGACTTCCGGGCAGCGCAACCGCCTCGCGCACGCGGAGGGCGCATTGCAAAACCGCGCGCCGGGCGCCACCATTGTAGCGGCTTTGCAAGGTGCTGCCGGCGCCGGAGGTGGTGCAATGACGGCAATGCGACGTGACGTCTTGAAGGGGCTCGGAGTTCTGGGGGCGGCGGCGCTCGGGGCGCCGGCGGCCGGCGCCGCCGAGGGAGGCGCGCCCGCGGCGCGGGAAGAGGCGCCCGATGCCCGCGCGCGCATCAGGGCGCGCATCGCGGCGACAACCTTGGTGGATACGCACGAGCACCTTCCCGACGAGGCCGATCGACTGCGCGGCGCTTTTGTCGAATGCGATGACTGGGGCGTGCTCTTCAGTCAGTATCTCGATTCGGATCTGATCGCCGCCGGCATGCCGAAGAAACAACGAGACCTTCTTTGCGGCCGCGGCGCCGATTCGGAGGCCAAGTGGCGCGCGCTGGAGCCCTACTGGCCCGCGGTCAAGCACACCGGCTACGGTCAGGCCGTCCGAATCGCGATCCGGGAGCTGTACGGCGTCGAGGAACTCAATGGGCGCTCGATCCCCGAGATCGCCCAGGCCTACGAGAAGCTCCGCGTCCCGGGGATGTACCGGCGCGTGCTCGCCGAGACGGCGGGCATCGAATCGTGCCAGGTCAACTTCCTTTGGGGGCCCTTCAAGGAGTCGCGCCAGCCGACGTTTCTCCTCCAGGACCTGAGCTTCCTGGGCATGCATATCGGGCCGGACATCCGGACCTTCGCCGAGCCCGCGGGCATCGAAGTCAAGAACCTTGAGGACTGGCATCGGGTCATCGCCTGGTGGTTCGACCGCTACGGCCCCTACGCGGTGGCGGTCAAGAGCCAGGCGGCGTACCTGCGCGGTCTTGATTACGAGCAGGTGCCCGCCCGGGATGCGGCGCCGCTCTTTGCGAGGCACCGCGCCGGCGAAAGCCTCGACCCGGCGGAGCGCAAGCGGCTCGAGGATCATCTCTTCTGGTTCTGCGTGGGCGAGGCGACGCGCCGCGGCCTGCCCGTGAAGCTGCACACGGGTTACTACGCCGGCGCGAACGGCATGCCGATCGCGCGGGTGCGCGCCAACCCCGGCGAGGCGGCGGCGCTCTGCCGCGGGTCTCCGCAGACGACTTTCGTCTTCATGCACATCGGCTATCCGTGCTGGCAGGAGATGATCGCTCTGGCCAAACATTACACCAACGCCGTGATCGACATGTGCTGGGCGTGGATCATCGACCCCGCGGCGAGCAAGGAGTTCCTGAAGAGCTACATCGCCGCGGCCCCCGCCAACAAGGTCCTGACCTTCGGCGGCGACTACATTCCGGTGGAGTGCGTGGCCGGCCACGCGCGCCTCGCGCGCCGCGGCATCGCGCGGGCGCTGGAGGAGTTGGTCGCGGAGGAGACGCTCGGCCTCGATGACGCCCTGGCCCTCGTGGATCCGCTCATGCGCGGCAACGCCCGCGCAATCTTCAGGATCGAAGAGAAGATCCGGCGCCTCGAATCGGCGCCGTGGCTATAGGCTGGAGCGCGCCGTCCCGGACGATCTTGCCGCCGCGGCGGCGAGGCGGCACAATTAGCCTGGAGTGTCCCGTTTCCGAGCGGCGCGGGGGTGCCGCCCGGCACAAGGAGCATTGATCCGTGAACTACCGTCCCTTCGGCGCGAAGACGGATTTCGCCGTCTCGGCCCTCGGATTCGGCTGCATGCGCCTTCCGGTGATCGGCGGCGACCAAGCGGCGGTCGATGAGCCCGAGGCGACCAGGATGCTGCGCCGGGCCGTCGACGGCGGCGTGAATTACGTCGACACTGCCTACGTGTACCATGCGGGCGGGAGCGAGCGCTGGCTCGGGCGCGCCCTGGCCGGCGGCTACCGGGCGAAGGTCCGCCTGGCCACCAAGCTGCCGGTCTGGAGCGTCGCGGAGGCGAAGGACTTCGACCGGTTCCTGGACGACCAGCTTGCGCGCCTCGCTACGGATCGAATCGACTTTTATCTGCTGCACTGCCTGCACGAGGGAGTCTGGCCGAAGCTCAAGGGGCTCGGCGTCCGAGAATGGCTCGATGCGATCGTGCGGGACGGCCGCGCCGGCGCGGTGGGTTTTTCTTTCCACGACCGACTGAGCGTATTCAAGGAAATCATCGAGGACTACGCGGGTTGGTCCATGTGCCAGATCCAGTACAACTACATGAACGAGGATGTGCAGGCGGGGACCGAAGGCTTGAAGTTCGCCGCCGCCCGCGGTCTGGCCGTCGTCATCATGGAGCCGCTGTTGGGCGGGGCGCTGGCCGCTCCGCCGCCCTCCGTGCGCGCGGCGCTCGAGGGCGCCGGCGGCGTCTCGCCCGCCGAGCTGGCGCTCAAGTGGCTGTGGGACAAGCCCGAACCGGCGACGGTTCTGAGCGGCATGAGCACCATGGACCAAGTCGAGGAGAACCTCGCCGCCGCCGCGCGCGCCGGCGCCCTGACAGCGCGCGAGCGAGAGGCCATCGAGCGCGCGCGCGCCGCGTATCGCGCTCTCGATGCCGTGCCGTGCACCCGTTGCGGCTATTGCCTGCCCTGCCCCAACGGCGTCGACATCCCCCGCAACTTTCAGCTCTACAACGATGCGCGGCTCTTCGGCGAGGTGGGGCGGCAGTTGAACCGCAATCTTTACGCGCAGCTTGCCGCCGAGAAGCGCGCGTCGGCGTGCCTGCGCTGCGGCGAATGCGAAACGCGCTGCCCCCAGCGCATCGCCGTGGGCGAGCAGATGGAGAAGGTGGCGCAAGCCCTCGGGTAGAGGCGCGATCCGCGTGGCCGGCCGCGGCGCCTATCCCGCCGGGGCGCGCGGCGCGGCGTCCGGCGCATCCCTGGCGACGCAGACGGCGATGGCCAGGTCCCCGGTCACGTTGAGCAGGGTGCGGCTCATGTCCAGGACCCGGTCGATGCCCAGGATGATGCCGATTCCCTCCGCCGGAATTCCCACGGACTGGAGCACGATCACGATCATGGGGAGCGAGCCGCCCGGAACGCCGGCCGTGCCGACGCCCGCCAGGATCGCCATCAGCGCCACGGTGAACTGCTGCCCGAGAGTCAGGTCGACGGCGAAGACCTGGGCGAGAAAGAGGACGGCGACCCCCTCGTAGAGCGCGGTGCCGTTCTGGTTGCCGGTCGCGCCCATGGTGAGGACGAAGTTGGAGACGTCGCGGGGCAGCCGCAACTCTTCGTGCGCCACCCGGAGCGATGTGGGCAGGGTGGCGTTGGAGGACGACGTGCCGAACGCCGTCCACATGGCTTCCGAGATTTTCCGGAAGAAGACCATCGGCGACATGCGCGCCAAGACGCGGAGAGCGAGGGGATACACCGCCGCTAGCTGGATCAGCAGTCCGAGGAGGACGACGCCCATGAACCCGGCGAGCGGAGGCACGAGCGAGAGGCCGAGCCGCGCCGTCATGCCGAACACGAGGCACGCGACCCCGTAGGGCGCCAGCCGCATGGCGAACCCGATGATCGCCATGCAGGCGGCGTTGACGCTTTCCAGGAAGGCGAGCAGCGCCGCGCAGCGCTCCCGCGCGGCGTTGGCGGCGATCCCGACGGCGAGGGCGAAGAACATGACGGCCAAGAGGCCGTTGCCCTTGGAACTGGCGTCCATGGCCCCGACGATTTCCTGGAAGGGGTTCTCGGGGATCAGGTCCAGGAGGGTGTCCTTGAGGGGTTTGGCGGCCCGCGCCCCGGCGATGGCCGCGCCGGCGGCGCCGGCGTAATGCGCCTTGAGCTCCGCGCGGATCTCCGGCGTCAGGGCCGCCCCCGGGCGGAGCCAGTTGACGAGCCCGACCCCAAGCAGCACCGCGAGGGACGAGAAGACGACCGTGAGCGCCAGCGTCTTCAGGCCCAGACGCCCGAGCCGCCGCGTGTCGCCGATGCCCGCGGCGCCGAGGGCCAGGGCCGAGAAAATGAGCGGGATGACGACCATGCAGATGAGGCGCAGGAAGACCTTGCCGAGAGGTTCGGCCACGTCGCCGGCCCAGAAATCCAGGCGGTCGTCGATGCCGTTGCCGTCCCGGTCCTGGGCATCGACGACGCCTTCGGCCGGCGGCGGCCGCGCCGCCAACCAGCCGGCGCCGATGCCGAGCGCGCCGCCAAGCAGGAGTCCGCCCAGGATCTTGAGGTGCAGGGGAATCCGCCGCCGCGGCTTCCCCGCCGCGGGTTCCGCGTTCGCTTCGTCGCCCATGGCTCTTCCTTTCCGGACAGGGGCCCGGACTCCGAGCGCAAGGCCCCGCGCCGGGCGGCATCGTAGCACATGCGTTGTGCTTGCCGCGAGCGGCGCGCGGCGTCCCAGGCGCGCGATGTCCCAGGCGCGCGATGTCCCAGGCGCGGCGGAAGGCGCGCCTGCCTGCTGTTCGGATAACTCGCGCCTGGGATATAATGGCCGCGCAACGCGGTCTGCTCTCGGACGCCCGGTTGTCAATCGCGTGAGGTGCCGCGGGTCCGGGCTGGGACAGTCAGCAGCGTGGCGCGTTCGAGCGCTGCCCGTAGCCGAGGGATCGCGAGGACTTACGCCGGAAGGAACCCCTGCCATGAGAAGCGCGACGATCCGATTCTGCCTCGCCTTGCTGGCCCTGTCCACCGTGCTGTCGGCGCACGCGGCCGGCGCCGGCGCGCCGCGCGGTCTCCGCGCGGTGCCGTTCACCGATGTCACCGTCACGGATTCGTTCTGGGCGCCACGGCGCGAGGCGAACCGGACGGTTTCGATTCCCGTCAACCTGGACAACCTGGAGAAGTCCGGCAACCTCGAGAACCTGCGTTTGGCGGCGAAGAAGGCGACGGCGGGCTACCAGGGCCCGGTCTTCATGGACTCGGACGTCTACAAGGCGCTGGAGGCCGCGGCATACTCCCTGGCGACGGATCCCGATCCCGTCCTCGCCGCGCGGCTCGATGAAATCATCGCCGCCATCGCCGGCGCCCAGGCGCCCGATGGCTACGTCAACAGCTATTACACCGTGAAGGAGCCCGGGCGGCGTTGGGTCAACCTGCGGGACAACCACGAGCTTTACTGCGCCGGGCACTTGTTCGAGGCCGCGGTGGCGCACTACCAGGCGACGGGCAAGCGGAACTTCCTCGATGTGGCCGTGCGCTTCGCCGACTGCATCGATTCCGTGTTCGGGCCGCCGCCCAAGCGCCTCGGCTACCCGGGGCATCCCGAGATCGAGCTTGCCCTCGTCAAGCTCTGGCGCGTCACCGGCGAGGGGCGCTACCTCGAGCTCGCGCGCTTCTTCATCGAGAACCGCGGCCGGGGGTTCTTCGCCGACGAGCATCGAACTCCGCGGGAGCGCTACGACGGCGCTTATTGGCAGGACGACGCGCCCATCCTCCAGCAACGCGCCATCAAGGGGCACGCGGTCAGGGCCGCCTACCTTTTGAGCGGAGCGACGGATGTGGCCGCCGCGACGGGCGACGCGGCCCTGCTGCGGGCGGTCCACCGCGTGTGGCGCAACACGACCGAGCGCAATATGTACCTGACGGGCGGCATCGGCCCCTCGGCGCACAACGAGGGTTTCACGGTGGACTACGATCTGCCGAACCTGACCGCGTATCAGGAGACCTGCGCCACCATCGCCCTGGCGCAGTGGGGCCACAGGCTGGCGCTGCTCCACGGCGAAGCGAAGTATGCCGACGTGGTGGAGCGCGCCCTGTACAACGGCGTGCTGGCCGGCGTGTCGCAGGACGGAATAAAGTTCTTCTACGTGAATCCGCTGGAGAGCCGCGGCAATCACCACCGCTCGCCGTGGTTCGGTTGCGCCTGCTGCCCCCCGAACGTCGCGCGCACGCTGGCATCGCTGGGCGGCTATGCCTACGGGGCGAGCGCCGATGCCCTGTGGGTGAATCTTTACATTCAGGGCAGGGTCAAGGTGGCGATCGACGGCCGGGACGTGACGGCGGTCGTCACGACCGACTATCCCTGGGACGGGGCGGTGACGCTCGCGCTGGCGCCGGCCGCGCCCGTCGAATTCGAGCTGCGCCTGCGGATTCCCGGGTGGTGCGAGGGGGCGACCGTCGCCGTCAACGGCAACGCCGTGCCCGCGCCCGTCATGGATGGAGGCTACGCGGTGCTGCGCCGTGTGTGGCGCGCGGGCGACGCGGTGAAGCTCGACCTGCCCATGCCGGTCCGGCGCATCGCCGCGCACCCCAACGTCAAAGCGGATCAGGGCCTGCTGGCGATTCAGCGCGGCCCGCTCGTCTATTGCCTGGAAGCCTGCGACCAAACCGAGCCCCTCGCCGATCTGTATCTGCCGGCGGACGCCGAACTCGCCGCCGCGAAGGACGCGGCGCTCCTGGGCGGCATCGTGGTGGTCAGAGGACAGGGGGCGCTGGCGGCGGAACAGGATTGGACGGGAACCTTGTATCAGCCGGCGGCGGCGGTGCGGCGCGTTCCCGTGACGGCGATTCCTTACTACGCGTGGGACAACCGCGCGCCGGGCGCCATGAAGGTCTGGCTCCCCGCGGCGCCGCCCCCGCCCGCCGCCGGCGGTCTGGAGCGGCGGGCCGCGGTCACGGTTTCCTTCGCCAACTACAACTCGCAGCCGCAGGGCATCAACGACGGGATCGAGCCGCGCTCAAGCGGCGACCAGCCCGCGGAGCTGTGCCATTGGTGGCCGCACAAGGACACCGAGGAATGGGCCGCCTACCGGTGGACGCGGCCCGTTTCCGTGGGCGGCGCCTCGGTCTACTGGTTCGACGATACCGGCCGCGGCGCGTGCCGGCTGCCGGCGTCCTGGAGGATCGAGTATCTGGAGGGCGGGGCGTGGAAACCCGTGGAAGCCCGCGGCGCCTACCCCGTGGCGAAGGATCGCTTCTGCGAGATCGAATTCGCGCCGGTGACGACGACGGCGCTGCGCCTCGTCGTGAGACTGCAGCCGGAGTGGGCCGCCGGCGTGCACGAGTGGAAGGTGGTCGAGGCGGACGACGACTAGGCGGAGAACGGCGCCGCCTCGGTTGTTGACGAACTGCGGCGGGTGCAGCATCATACACCCTCCGGCCGCCACGGCCGCGCATCGCAACAGGAGGCAAAGCCATGTCGCACCACTCGTACCGGTTCTCGTATGGTCCCTGGAACATCCACACCGGCGCCGACCCCTTCGGCCCGCCCGTGCGCAGGGAGGTCCCGTACGCCAAGAAGCTCAAGCTCGTCAAGGAGCTCGGCTACCACGCGATCCAGTTCCATGATGACGATGTCGTTCCCTGGGGCGCCGACGCGGCCCAGACCAAGCGCCGCGCCGCGCAGGTCAAGAAGATGTGCAGCGACTTGGGCATCGCCATCGAGTTCATCGCCCCGCGGCTCTGGGAGCACCCCAAGGGCATCGACGGCGGCATCACCGCCAACGACCCCAAGATCAGAAAATGGGCCCTCGCGCGCTCGAAATGGGCGGTGGACATCGCCGAGCACTTGGGCACGCGCAATATCGTGCTTTGGCCCGCCCGCGAGGGCACCTACGTCCGCGAGGCCAAGGACCCCATGGCGTCCATGGGCTACACGCTCCAGTATCTGAACGCCCTCCTGGAGTACCATCCCAAGATCCGCATCCTGGGCGAGATGAAGCCCAACGAGCCCATGGACATAGCGTACTATCCCACCTCGGGCCACTTCCTGGCCATGGCCTACCGCACCTGCGATCCGGACCGGGTCGGCATCCTGATCGAGTCGGCGCACGCGATCCTGGCGGGCCTGGAGCCCTCCGACGAGATGGGCTTTGCCTTGTGGCACGGGAAGCTCTGGGGCGTTCACCTGAACGACCAGAACGGGCTGAAGTTCGACCAGGACAAGGCCTTCGGCACCGCGAATCTCAGGCGGGCCTTCGCCCAGGTGGATGTCCTCGAGCGCGGCGGTTACGGGACGCGCGGCGAGTATGTCGGCTTCGACGTCAAGGTCATGCGCACGCAGCGGGACGACCTGGCGCTGCAGCACCTCAAGAACTCGCGGGAGATCTTCCTCAGGCTGGTTCAGTTGTCGCGGAGCATCAACCGGAAGACTTGGCAGGCCTACGTCGACGCGCGGGACTACGAAGGCCTGGACCTCTTCCTCACGAAGAGCCTGATGGGGCTCGGGAAGTAGGCGGGCGGCGCCTCACTCGTCCAGTTGCTCCAGCGCGCGCTTCGCCGCCGCGAGCAGCGCGTCGGCGCCCACCGGGGCTCCGGTCGCTTTCCGCATCCAGAGGTCGGGCGCGATGGCGCCCGTGACCGTCATGCGCTCGACCTCCGGGCCGACGGCGCCCGCCCGGGCGATGTGCTCCTCCACCTGGTGCGCGATCAGGTGCCCGATGGCATAGTCGGGCAGGTACAGGAAACTGTGGATCATGTGGGAGTAGATCGCGAGGATGGGGACGTCGCGCACGCCGAACACGGGGGCGTAGCACCGGTTCCAGACCTCCTTCGCCGCGGCGAGGACGGCCTCCTTGAGGGCGGCGGGCGTCGCCTCGGGGTGGTCGTACATCCAGTGCCAGACGGCCATGTCGACCAGGCCCACGGCGGCGATCTCGCAAGTCATCCAGAAGTCGTTCAGGGCGAGGAGCGCCTCGTCCTTCGGCCCGGGGCGCGCCAAGCCCAGGAGTTCCAGGTCCCGGCGCTGGAACACGAAGGCCATCGCCTCGGTGAAGGCCGTGTTGGGGACGCCGGCGAGGAGGGTGTGGTCCACGCAGTTGAGCGAGAAGACCTGTTCCACGTTATGGCCGAGCTCGTGAACCGCGATGTTGAAGCCCTTGTAGTCCATGCCCCCGGCGCCGATGCGGGTCCTGAGGTGCGCCTTCTCGGAGCGCATCGCCGCGCCCCAGGCATGGCCTGAGCCGCGGGCCGGATCGATTTCGATGCGGTCGGCGAGAAACCGCGCGCGCTCGGCGCTGAAGCCGAGCTTGAGAAGGAGCTGCGGCAGGTCCCGGGCGAAGGCGTCGGCGTCGGGGTACCTGGCGGCGACGATCGTGTCCAGTTCGGCCTCGGTGTGGGCGCCGCGCGGCTTGAAGCCGTGGTACCAGATGTCGAAGGGCTCAAGCGGCCGCCCGAGGCGCGCCGCGATGCGCTTGGCGACCTGCGCGACCAGCGGCGAACCCACCACCGCCTCCAACATGGCCTTGACGCGCGCTTCGGGGATTTGGCGGTCTTCCAGGAACCGCCGCGCGATGTGCGTGGGCGCGGCCGGCGAGTAGGGGTCGGCCTTGCGCACGGCCCGGAAGCAGTCAAGCAGCACGGCGAAGCGGGTGTCGGGCTCAGGCGCGCCGGAAACGGCGAGGGCGGCGGGCGGCGGCTCGCCGGAGTCTTTGACGGCGGCGGCCGCGACCGCGTTGGTGGCGGGAGTCCAGTCCACGTGGGGGTTGTCGATCACGGCGGCGGGAATCGTCTGGGTCACGATACGTTCCATGACGCGCTGGATCAGGCGTTGCTTGGCCAGGGCCGCCGCCGTGTCGGGCAGGCCGTAGCAGGCCTTGATCTCGTCGCGCAGGTTCCAGTGGGAAAGGAGCCGCAGCCCGGGCGGGAAGAGGCGGGCGCCCCGCTCGTCGAGCACGTGGTGCATCCAGATGTTGTACTGCGCGATGTACCGGTCCGCCGCCGCCGACGCCGCGGCGATGGCGAGATTGACCGCGGCGGGGACGCGCTTCGCGAAGCGCTCCGCGAGCTTGGTCTCGGCCCAGTCCGAGCGGGTCCAGCGCGCCCCGTCCGCGAGGCGCTCATCGAGGGTCGTCACGGGGAAGTTGAGCAGCACGACGAAGGCGAGCTTGTTGGCGAAGAAATCGTCGGCCAGGTGGGCTCCGGGGTCGTAGGCGGCGAAGACTTCGTCGTAGGGCATGAGCGGCCCGAGGTCCAGGTCGGCCTGGCGCTTGAGCTCGAGGGAGAGCTTGTTCAGATGGCCGTCGATCTGCTCCAGCAGCGTCTCGAAGCGTCCCAGCAGCGTGGCGCGGGCCGCGCGGTCGCCGGCGAAGCCGGCCAGAGCGAAGGCGCGGAACGCGGCGGCATCGCCGTCCTCGGCCCGCCAGAAAGCGGCGGCCTGTTCCAAACCGCGGCGGGCCCGGGCGCGCTCCGTCTCGCCGTGCGCGGCGACCAGCTCCGCTTCGATGGACGGGATGAGGGCCCGAAGCCCGCTATCGGCCGCGCCCGCGAGGGCGGCGGCGGTGAACATTGCGGCCATGCACAGTCTCCTTGCGTTGCTCATGAGTCCTCCTTCGAGCGGCGCGGCATCAGAAGCACCGGTTCGGGCAGCCTTCGATGCGCACGCACCGGGCGCCCAGCGCGGGTTGCGGGCCGTGCTGGAAGAGAAAGCGAAGCAGATGGATCGCATCGGCAAGATCGACGCGCTGGTCGGCGTTCACGTCAAGCAGCGTTAAGTTGCCGCCGCCGGCGATGCCCTCCCCGTCGCAGGGGAGCGAGAACGGGGCTCCCGCGAAGAGCGCGCGCAGGAGGCCGACCGCGTCGGAGATGTCCAACTTGGCGTCCTGGTTGATGTCGCCCGGCCGCTGCCAGCCGCCGGTGGGTATTCCGCCGGGATCGTCGGCGCCGGGCGAGCCGCCCAGCCAGGCGCTGCTGGTCCAGAAGGTGTACGAGTCGGGGTCGCCCACGGCGTCGGGATCGACGGGCACGAGCGAGGCGCCGAGGCCATCCGCATCCACCGGCCAGGGCGGATCGTCGTCGTAGGTGAAGGCGATGAGAGGCAGCCCCGCGGGATCGGAGAGCTCGATGCGCTCGCCGCTGTTGGAGAGGCTGCCGGAGTACACGCCGAACACGGCATCGACCTCCGGGTAGCGCGCCTGAAAGGCGGCGTAGTCGGCGACGAGAACCAGGAAGGCGCCGGGCGCGAGCACGGTCCCCTCGGGGAACGTGAAGGCGATGCCGTCGGTGAAGGCGACGCCGCTCAGGTCGAGGGTCTCCGCCCCGATGTTCTTGAGCTCGATGAACTCGAAGGCATCGCCGTCGATGTCCTCTTCATCGGCGGGGTGGTACATGACCTCGGTGATCTTCAAAGTGTCGAGGGGCCGGAAGACATGGAACACGGCCTCGTTGATGGCGCTCCACTGGGTGTTGTACCGCGCCCGCGCCCGGACGAAGGTCGTTTCGGCCAGCGTGACGCCCCCGCCGCCCGCGGTCGTGGCGGCTTCCAGCGTCGCCTGGATCAGCATGTCGGAGGATCCCGGAGCCATGTTCATGCCGTGAAGGGCGAGCACGTTCGCGCCGGGTCGCAGGTGCCGCGCCGCGTCGGTCAACGGGATCGCCTCGAACTGGACGGCCAGGGCGTCGGGGTGGCTCGCCGTGGCATTCGAGTTCCAGAGGGCGGGCACGGGGGCGTTGCGCGAGGCGACCATGGCGCCGTTCAGGAAGGCGACGAAGCCATCGTCGTAACGCATGCCCAGGGTGAGGCCGGCGATTTCCGCCGGGTTGTCCAACTGGAAGGGAACCCGGATGTAGACCGTGCTCGTTTTGTTGTACATCTCCGCCCGCAGCGAGAGGCCCAGGTAGGGTTCGAAACCGGAGCTGACCTCGAATCCGACCCCCATGAACCCCGTGCGCCAGGCGCTGTCGTCGAAATCCACGGCCGTCCAGGCCGACCCCAGGTCGCCGTTCGCCGGCACGAGCACGCGGCAGAAGGCATCCTCGGCGATGAGCTGGAGCTTGGCCGCATCGGCGTACTCGAGGGCGAAGGGCGAGACCGTGCCGTCGGAGGCGCGGGGATCGGCGCCGTCGAGGGTGTAGTAGATCGTGCCCGCGGGCGCGCTCATGAGCAGGGCGAAGCCGGACTCGATGGCGCCGCCGTGCCGGCTGAACGCCGGCGCGTCGACGTTGGGATACAGGCCCACGCTGCGAAACTGCTGCAGCACGATCGCCGAACGCCGGGGGAAGTAGTCGCGCAGGAGGTTGTCGCGCTCGGGCGCCCAGTGCTCATCGCGGGTGTAGGGGGTGGCCGCGTGCTGGTCGCCCCAACGAGCCGACTCGGCCACCATGGCCCGGTCGATCAGTCCGCAGAGCTTCGCGAAGCGCTCGGCGGGGCGGTTGCGCTCCGGGCGGGCGGGATCCCACGCGGGGTTGGATGGGTCGACCGCCAGGGGGCCGCCGTTGAAGAAATACCGGTGCAGCCGGTCCCCCGTGATCCGGCGGAACTCGGGGTTCTGCCTCAGCGCCGACCAGGGCGTCGCGACGGCGTTGCTCACGCTGACCTGGTTGGTGTTGAGATCGGAGCCGATGCCCATGACCCACTCGGCGTCCCACACGTAGAACTTGAAACCCTCCCCATCGAGCTGATAGCGGCCGGCGGCCCAGTTGTTGTGGGGCCAGTCGGTGTTGCCGCCGTACAGGTTGGCGATCATGTAGTCGATGTAGTTCTCGACATCGAGGTAGTTGGGCAGGGCGTAGTTGCGGGTGCCGTCGGGATCGCGGCCCTGGATGCGGTAGTAAGCCGTGTTGGTGGCGAGGCCTTGGAGGCACAGATTGAGCATTACGTTCCACGCGGCGATGGAGCCGTGGTTCACGCCGTGCTGTGTGATCGAGTCCCAGTGCTCTTTGTCGCCGCCGTAGTAGGTGGCCGAGAAAGCGTGGTCCACTCGCTCGCAGGGGTTGTACAAGCCCCAGTAGATGCCGTTGAGGTACAGGTGAACGAAGGTGTCGTGAGAGGAGACCTGCCGCATGTCGAGCACCGTCTGGCGGACGAAGGGATCGCGCACGTACAGGCCGCGCCCCCCGACGGCATCCCACTGGTAGCCGTCGTTGGCGGTGGCCCGGAGCGTGACGGTGTCGAAGCGGTCCGGGGCTCCCGGGCCGAACAGGGGGAATCTCAGCTTGGTGGCGCCGTAGATGCCCTTGAAGAGCAGGCGGAACGAGTGCTTCTTGGTGAGACCGTGGTTTCGGAACGCGCCGCCCTGGATGCGCAGCCCGCAGTCCTCCTGAAAGCCGCGCGCGCCGTTCGGGTGGATGAGCTCGACCGAGGCGGCGCGCTCGTAGGCGACGCCGCGCGAGGTCGCGTTGGTGTAGATGCCGTTCGGCCCGAAAAGATCGTCGACGGGCAGGACGATGGAGAGGGTCGGAAGGCTGCGCAGGTCATCCTTGATCGTCGCCGCGTACTTGCCGCCGTATCTGTCCGGCCCCGTGTGCCCGATGACATCGGGATCCAGGCCGTAATCGGGCGGCGTGCCGCCCCACGTCGCGGGGAACCCGGCGTTGAGCGTGGCCTGGTAGTCCTGGCGCACGATGTCATCCACGAACAGGTAGGTCTGGGTGTCGACGTTGGTCGGGATGCAGCCCTCCTTGAAGGCCGCCGCCCGCAGGCACGTCGTTTTCGCGATGCGCAGGGGTCCCGTGTACACGAAACCCTTCCTCGCCGTGGGGGGTGTGCCGTCGAGGGTGTAGCGGATCTGGGCGCCGGGCGTCGCCGTGGTGATTTCCACATCGAAGGGCGCGGAATAGAAGCCGCGGTCCACGGAGAAGCGCGTGTCCCGGACGAAATCCACCAGGCTGAGGGTGTTGGGCGCGCCGGGCGTCGGGGTGTCGAAGAACCCCGCCGCCTCGGACTCGATGAGGATCTGCGCGAGTTCCCCCCACAGGAGGAACTCGGGGCTCGCGGCGTCATCGTTCAACCCGTGGAAGGCCAGGATGTTCACGCCCGGCCGCAGGAGGCCGAGATAGGCGGAGATATTGATGTCCTCGTAGACGAGCGCCGCGTCCGAGGGGCGGTCGGCGGTGGCGCGCGAGGCGTGGGAAAGCGTCTCGGGCGCGTTGCGCCGCGCCACCTCGACGCCGTTCAGATAGGCGGCGAAGCCGTCCTCGTACTTCATGCGCAGGAAGATGTTCTCGAAGGCGCCGGGGTTTGCCGCCGTGAAGGGAATGCGCACGAAGACGCTCGTGCCCGCGTCGAGCATCGCCGCCTCGAGGTCCGTGCCGATCAGATCGCGGAACGCGCCGGGCGCGTCCGCCTCGGCCACTTCCGATTGCGCGGCCAGGCCGCCCGCCGCCGTGTCGCCCACGAGGCGGAAGCTCGTGTTCCAGGACGAGTGGTTTCCTTGCGCCGCGAAGAGCTCGACCATGGAACCGCCGCCCTGCTCGTACATGACGAGGCGCAGGCGATACTCGCCCGCCGTCTTGATGAAGAAGGTCCCGAGCGTGTCGGCCGGCCCGCGGGGATCGGGATACTGGATGCGGTACGAATCGGCGCCGTTGGTGAGATCCAGGCCGAAGCCGTCGTCGCTCATGACGCCGAAAGTCCACGACCCCGCCGAGGGAATGACGACGGCGGCCGTCGCCAGGATGACGAAGTTGTCTTCATCGGCGCCGGGGGCGGCGCCGGGAAAGACGAGATCGCCGGGATAATGACCTTCCGATCCGGTGCCGAGGAAGTTGATGACCGGCGTGTTCTGAATCGAGACGCGGGTCTGTATGCCGGGGGTGGCGATGACCTGCTCGGCGATGGCGAGGCTGCCCACTCCGGTGTTAGCGCGGTAATTGTGGACCAGGAACCCCGGCACCATCGTCACGTAGCCGGCGCCGCCCGGGCCGTGGATCCAGGCGGAGTCGTCGAAGGGTTCGTTGCCGCCAGTCCATGCCGTCCCGAGGGCATCGTCCGGCGGCACGAAGGCGGCCAGAGGCGCCCGCGGCGGCACGAGCGGCGTGATGGCGACCCGCTGCCCGATGCCGAAGGAATAATCGGCGTGCTGGGCGGGGAACTCGGGGCCGAAATCGCAGGCGATCGTGGCGCCGTCGGGCTTGACGAGCGCCAGATACTCCCCCCCGATATTGAGACGGAAGTTGGTGTGTAGAGGGGCGAGAGGATTGCGCCGGTTTTTCCCTGAGGCGAAGACGAGCAGATAGCCGTTGCCCTGAAGCGTCACCGCCGGAAAGGCCCACTTATCCAGCTCGGCGGCGTTGTCGGTGAGGAACCACCCTCCCAGGTTCACGGGGGCGGAATCGGGGTTGTACACCTCGATCCAGTCGGAGGAATCGCCGTCCTCGTCGGTCAAGGTCGCCGTGTTGGCCGCCATGAACTCGCTGATGACGGGATCGGCGGCATGGGCCGCCGCCGCCATGACGAGACTCAGAAGCGAGATTGTCTTCTTCCGCAAATGATTCCTCGAGCGTGCGCGCCGCGGAGATGGGCCGCGGGCACCGCGGGCCCCTAAACCTCAAGTATAGAGGTCGGTTCCCGCGCGGGCAACGCGGCGAGGCGGCGGGCGGAACTGGCCCCGCGCGAGCGGAGCATGCGCCCTCGGGGCGGCCGGGCGGGGGAGCCCTCGGGAACTGGCCCCGCGCGAGCGGAGCATGCCCGCGCCCGTGCGTCATCGCCCCTCGTCCGCGGCATCGAGCGCGGCTTCCGCGCCGGCCGCGCGGTAGATGGCTCGAACGCGTTCGACGAGGGCCGAAGCGGCGCCGCGGAGAACGAGCGGCCGCGGCGCGAGCAGGCCCAGCGCCTCGGGAATGTCGCACACGCGGAGGACATTGAGGAACGCGGGAGCGCCGGGGTCCATGTGGCTTGCGGGCGGGTCGAAGACCATGACGCCGGCGGCCTTGTCCTCCCAGAGCGCCGCGTAGGCGGCGATGATTCCGCTTGGGCCTCTTCCGGCAAGCCACAGCGGCGCGCCGCCGGAACTTGCGCGGCAGGCCTTCATTACGTCCCAGACGCGCCCGGTGTCGGCCGTGAGGCCGAGGAGCGCGAAGGAGCGCTCGACGAAGTTGGGCGGGTTCTTGCGGGTCCAGCCGGCCGATCCCTGGCCGCGCAGGCCCGAGAGCAGGCGCACGGCGTCTTCCCGGCCGCCGAGCGCCGTGATCCAAGGCGTCGTCGCGTCGTCCCCGGGGCCGGGCACGGCCAAAAGGATGCGGCGCGGCTCCCCGGCGGGCGTGCGCACCGGAAGAGCTTCAGGAGCGAGCGGCAGGTCGACGAAGGGCGCGCCTCCGGCGCCGGGCAGCGTCTCGAAGCCGCGAAAAGTCACCCGTCGGAGCTCGGCGCACAGCGCCGCTTTCCACGGGAGAAAGGCGCTGGCCGCGGGCGGGGCCACCCGCGCCGCGGGCACGAAATGCCGGTCGATCGCCGTGTTGAGCTCGTCCTTCGGCAGGTCGGAATCGGCGGGGAAGACGCGCAACCGCTCCGGAGCGATGGGGTGCCGGCGGCCGCCGCTTTCCTCGATGACCAGGTCGATCTCGCTGTCCGTCACGGGGCGCGGGTCGCCTTTCAGGTGCCTGTTGAGAAAGCGGTAGACGCCCCGGCGGATATCTTCCCTATAGGCATGATCGCCCACGCTGACGAGGGTGTCGAACTCGTCGCCCGCGCCGAAGAAGCCGTATAGGCGCTCCAGGCGATTGGAGATGCGCTCGTTCGCATCCATGGGAAAGATGGCGTCCTTGTCGCTGTTGACGAAGAGCAGGGGGCGCGGCGCGATCAGGGCCGCGATGCGCGTCCACGGCCACTGAAACGTATTGTGGAGAAACATGCAATCGCAGTGGCCGTTCACCACCCGGTTGCCCACGTAGGAAACCAAGTCGGCCATGCCGCTCACGGGACAGGCGGCCCGCACGCGCTCGTCCGCCGCCGCGATCCAGAAAGAGGCGGCGCCGCCGCCGCTTATGCCCGTCACCGCGATGCGCGCGCCGTCGACGTCGGGGCGGCTCGTCAGGTAATCGATGCCTCGAATGCCGTTCCAGCACTCCACCCCCGCGGGCGTGTAGCCGCGCGAATGCCACCACCACCGGTTCTCGCGGTAGGTGCCGTGGTGCACGGCGCGGATCTCGCCCAGTTGGAGCGAGTCGAGCATGAGACAGACGTAGCCGTGGCGCGCGAACCAGATGCCGTGGGCCTGGTAGGCCGTCTTGTTGCCGTTGCGGCCGGCGTCGAAGTGTCCGCAGAGGTACAGCACGGCGGGGAGGCGCTCCCCCGGAGTCGCGCGCGCGGGCCGGTACAGGTTGCCCGTGACGTAGAGCCGCGGGAGGCTCTGGTAGTGGAGCATTTCCACGACGAAGCCGGCGTCCGCCAAGGTGCGCGTGATCGCGGCGTTGAGCGGCGTGCGCGGCGGACAGGGGCGCAGGCCGAGCATGTAGAAGTATTCCTCCTCGAGCCGCGGCCGAACCTTCGTCCAGTCTTCCGCTCCCGAGACGCCTTCTAGAAAGCGGGCGTCGAGGAGCGCCGCTTTTTCCGCCAGCGCGCGCTGGATCGGCTCGTCGAAAGGCCGCCCGCGATCGGGGGCGCCGTATTCCTGGGCGAATACGGCCGCGCCGAGAAGCAACAGTGAGAGAACCGGACATGCGCCATCCATGACCGCCTCCTTCGCCCAAAGACGGTGTTAGCCGGCTCCGAGCGGGCGCGACGGCGCCGCGCCGTCCGCCGCTCAGCGCGCTTATCGAGCTCCTTGAAATGCCGCGGGTTCTTGTTCGGCGGCCGGCGCTTGCTTCGCCGCCGGTTCCGCGACGCGGTCCCACACCCTGACCCAGTCGACGATGAAGTCGTCGGGGAGCTCGGCTCGCTTGATATCGCCGGCCCAATCCCCGATCTCGGTCGTCACCTTGATGTAAAGGGGCACCTGGCAGACGCCGCCCTGGCTCGTGCGCGCGACCTCTTTGCCATCGTAGTAAAACACGTATTCCTCGGGAGTCCAGAGAAGACCGAAGACGTGGAAGTCATCGTCGAGCCCGGGCGCCTCGATTGCGCGGCTCCAGGACTTGTGATCCTTCCCGTAGCCATCCCAATGGACGGCTATGTTGTATCGGTTCTTGCCGAGCCAGGGAGACTCGAAGATGTCGATCTCGGCTCCATCGCGGCCGCCGTTGCCGATGCGCCCCTGCGCCGCGTCGTACAGCCAGAAGGCCGCCCAGGTGCCCGGCTGCCGGGGGACGCGGCAGCGGATCTCGTAATAACCGAAGGCGTGCCTGAACTTGCCGCGGGTCCTCAGGCCGCCGCAGCCGTACTTGCCGTCCTCCAGGGTGGAGCGGACGACGAGGTTCCCCTTGCCATCGAGAAAGGCATTCTTCCGGAGCCACCAGGCGCCGCGGCGCTTCCCGTCGCCGACCTTTTCCCATTTCGCCGCGTCGAGCTCCGTGCCCTGAAAATCATCGGCAAAAACCGGCTTCCATTGGGCGCCCGCCGGCGGGTCGGCCAGGAGAGGAACGGCGGCGAGCAGGGCGAGGACCGGCGTTGGGATCAGTTGAAATCGCGGCATGGCGAACCTCCTCGGCGAAGAACGAGCCATCGTAGCCCGGTGGAGACAATCAGGCCAGAAGCCTCTTGGGCGCCTTCAGAATTCCCAGGCGGCGCGGATCCCCGCGGCGCAGCTCCAGCGCTTGGTGGCGCCGTCGAAATGATCGTAGCGCCGGCGGCGCGATCCGTCGGATACGGTTTCCTTGCGTCGTTCCCACCAAGAGCTCAGGATCGTCGCCTCGCCGAAGAGGCCGATGTGGAGGCGGTCCAAGGGCTCGAAATCGATCCCAAGGGTCGAGATTCCGAACAACGCCGTGCCTTCGGTGTGGGAACGCATGGACCGGAGCCGGTCGCGCTCCCTTTCCCAGAACGAAGCGAAGGCGCTCCCCGAGCACGACCAGTCGACGGTCCACAGCGGCGCCGGCCGCCAGCGCACCGCCACGCCGAAGGGGAAGGACGCGCGTTCCTGGCGGAACGAGTAGAGCTTGCCATCCGCGCGGAAGGTCTGCGCCGGATCAACAGCGATCTGCCGAGGGTTGCGGCCCGAGAAATCGAGCGTGTCGTAGAAGGCGCTGAGTTTGAGGCCGAAGGCCCATTCGTCCGTGCGCGCGACCCAGCCGGTGGCGGCGCCCTCGAGGGCCCAGGCGTCGAGGCCGGCGTTGCTGCGCCGCCGGATGCCGGATGAATGTCGGGCTTGCAGCGTGCCCGCATCCCTATCCAGCGTGAACCAGGCCGCAAGGTCCAGCTCGATGACCTCCTCCAGGCGCAGCCTGAGGGGGAAGCGCGCGCGCGCGTTGTTGATGGGCACCCGCAGGGACCAGCGCCCGGAGCCGAGCGCATCGACGCCGCGGTAGCTCTTTTCGATGCGGCCCCAAAAAAAGGACGTTTCCAGGCCGGGTATCGCCGCGAACGCCGCCGGATCGGGGGCGGGATCCGCGCGGGCGGGCGACCCGGGCGCGAGGAGCGCCAGGGCGAAGGCGGCGGCGCGGAAAGAGGCGCCGCAAAAAAAAATGGGGGTGCGCCCCGTCAGGACGCCCCCCCATCCCGATCGCATGGAAAGTTACTTCTTCGTGTACTTGATCGCGAAGCCGGTCAGTTTGACGGTCGCGGCGCTGTACACGCCGAACACGTAGTGTTTGCACTGCGTGTCGACCTTGATGCTGATGACGTCATCGCCGCCGGCCGCCTTCGCGGCCTCGAAGAGCTTGGCATAGCCGTTGTTGCCTTCGGCGACCATGCCGAGGATGTTGGTCGACTTGGCCTCCGCGGAAACCGGTCCGATGATCGTGAAATCCGACGTGGTCAAGTTGTAGCGCGCGGCCGCGCCCACGTAGTTGGGATAGGTCACGTCGCTGACGATCGTGCCCGTGCTAGCGCCCATGGGCGTGCAGGAGCTCATGAAGCCCGCGCAACCGGGCAGAAACGCGATCACCGTAGCAATCGCAACCAACGCCACAAGTCTGGATCCCATCGTGTCCTCCTTCTGACTTGGACTAACGGTTTGCCACCTCCCGCGCCCTTGTTCTCGGGGCACCCCACGGGAGATTCAGCCATGGATTTCGCCACCCTGCGCGAACGAGGCGCGCATGCGTCTCGATGCGCGGCGTGAACGATTACCATCGCCTCAGATTCTTCGGCCAGGCGCCGGCGGCTCTTGAGCCTTTGTGCCCCCGCGGGCGACTCGGGAGAGGCACTGTTTTCGCGCGGCGGCGGACGGTTTCGGCGGCGCCTTCGAGCCGCGGCGCTCGGCGGTTTCGCGGGTGCCCTGTTTATCGGAACGTCCCGCGTGCGACGCTGAGCCGCCGCCGAAATGAAAGCCGCGCGCCGGCGCCGGTGGGCGCCTGCGCGGTTTCCGCGGCCGCGAGAGAAGGCGGACGATCCGGCGAGGGAGCCCGGCTCGCGGCGAGGAAAGGCGGCCGCGGTTTTGGGCGTGGTCCGAGGCCTCGTTTCCGCGGAGGCCCGCGCCTATAATGACCATGCGGTCCCGCGAAGCGCGCGCGGCAAGCTTCGGTGCGTCCCGCGGTCGCCGTGAAAGGAGCGAACGCAATGAGCGGCGTGTACGCCCGTTGGACTTGCGTGTTGCTGGCGGCGCTTGCGGCGGCGTTGGCGCCGGCGGCGCGGGCTTCGGAGGGCGCGGACCTAGGGATCGCCGTTCTGAAACGCGCCCTCCCCATGGGATCGGTGAGCGCCTTCTGGAACGCCGACCTCCAGTATCGCGATACGCCCACCCTGAAGCCGCGCACGGCCGTGACCGTCGCGGAGCTGCGGGGGCCGGCCGCGATCACGCTGCTGCGCATCTCCCACGTGCCGCAGCTCGGCCGGGCGGGCTTGATGCGCGGGCTCGTTCTCCAGATCCGGTTCGACGGCGCCGCCGAGCCCGCGGTCCTGTGTCCGCTCCCGGACTTTTTCTGCGACGGGCTCAACGGGCGGAGCGCGGAGTTCGCGGCGCGGTACGTCGAGAAGGTTCCCGTCGCCCTCAACGCGTACTTTCCCATGCCTTTCAAGGAAGCGGCCGAGGTTGTCATCCGCAACGACACCGACGTGAAGGCCACGGCGTACGCGTACCTGGAATGGGAGGCGCTGCCGGCCTGGAATCCCGACCTGGGCTACTTTCACGCCACCTGGCGCAGGAAAGCCTTCGTGCTGGCGAACGACACGCGCGAGGAGTTTTTCCGCGTGCGCGGGAGGGGCCACCTCCTGGGCCGGCACTTCAGCGTGGCCTCGGACGAGCCGAGCTTCCGGGGGTTTCACTTCATCATGGAAGGGAACAACGAGGTGGACATCGACGGCCGGCGGCGGTGCTTCGACTATCTGGGTTCGGAGGACTCCTTCACTTTCAGTTGGGGCTTCCAGAAGCTCTTCGCGGCGCCGCGCGCCGGCATGAACCACCTGAAGATGGACGGCGCCGCGTCGCGGCTTTCGATCTACCGCTTCCACGACCATATGCCCATGCGCTTCGACCGCGAATTGGTCTGGACCATCGACTGGCGCAGCGAGGACCCGGGTTTCGGGGCGCAGTCCGGTTGGGTCGACTACGCCTCGGTTTTCTACTGGTATCAGGACGCGCCCGGCGGCTTCCGGCACGAGCCGTTGCCCCCCGTGGAGGAGCGTTGTTGCGACATCATGCCCGCGCCCGAGAAGACGCCGGATCTCGGCGCGGCGCTGGCGGCGCTCGCCGTGGATCCCCTGTTGGAGAACGAGTTCGCGGCGGCCGATGATCTGGAGCGCGTCGCCGTCCTGCAGGCCTATGTCGGGACGCACCCCTTTTGGATCGACACGCCCGAGGCGCGCGGCGGCCATCCGGGCCAGCCGCACCCCGGGCGCCGCGGCATCCTGGCCGTTCACGCCGAGGGGAACCGCGCGCCGTGCTTCGTCCTGCGGAAGGTGACCCTCCCCGCCGGCGCGGCGGCGCGCCTGCGCATCGTCGTTTCGGGCGATCCGTATGAGGGCCCCGGCTGTAGCGACTTCGTCCTGCGCGCGGGCTTGATCTCCGGCGGGGCGCCGGAGTGGTTTCCGGAAGAGGTCATCGACGCGGGGAGCCAGGCCTCCGAGGAGGGCTGGAAAACGCTGGAATATCCCCTTCCCGCCGGCCTGGCGGGGACGACCATCGGCATCGTCGTCAAGGTCGCCTACGGCGGGCCGAAAGGGATTGGCAACGAGGAGGCCTTTTTCGACGCGATTTCCGTCATCGCGGAGCCGAGGTGACCGCCGTGCCCGGGCGACGCGTCTCCGTGGCCGCCGCGCTGCTGGCGGCGCTTTCGGCCGCCGCGGCCGAGGAGCACCAAGGGCGAATCGCGCTTTTCGCCGACCAAGCCTTCCGCCGCGGTTTCGCCTTGAGCTATCCCTCGAGCGCCATGGGGAGGCGGGTCGAGAAGGTCTTGGAAACGGAGAGCGGCGGCGCGCCAGCGTGGCGCCTCTGCCAGTGGGCGACGCGGCTTTCGCTGGCCGATGCGCCGCTGCGCCGCCTGCCCGGGAACGAACTCTCTTGGGAAAACGAGACCAAGCGCGTCGTTCTGGGGAACGGCGCCGCCGAGAAGCCGGATCTCATCCTCGAGGTGCGCGGCGGCGCCGAATACCAGGGCCGCGTGCGCCGCGCGGGCGAGCCTTGGCCGCATCTTCTCGTGGAGCAGGACGCGCTCGCGGTCGTGCCGCTCGACAGGCCGGCGAGCCTCGAGCTCGAGGTGGAGCTCAAGCTGAGCCGGTTCGAGGACCGCATGGCGGGGCGCGCCGACGCATCGCTTCACGCGGCGCAATTCCAGCTCTTCTTCGTCGTCAAGGAGACGGCGCCGGGGGCGGACGGCGACTTCTTCTGGTTCGGCGTGCCGTTTTTCGATTCCCGCGGGGAGTATCCGGCGGCGTACCGCGCCAAGGACGGGGGCAAGGATGATGCGACGGGGAAGTTCATCTACACCATCGACGGCCGAGAGGCGCTTCCCGCTCCGCCGCGCCTCGGGCAATGGGTGAAGGTGCGCAAGGACCTGCTGCCGTCCATCGCCGCCGGTCTTGCCTGCGCGGTCGAGCGCGGCTTTCTGGCCAACGGCGAGCTCGCGCGCTACGCCGTCGTCAACATGAACATGGGCTGGGAGCTTCCGGGCGCCTACGATGCCGCCGTCGAGGTGCGGGGGCTCTCGGTCGCCGCCGTTCTGCGCCCGGGCGCGGACTGTCCGCGGGGGGCGAGGGCGCCTGACGCCGCCCGCCCGGCCGTCACCTCCGGCGCAGGAGGTCCCCGAAGCCGCCGAGGAGCGCGTACTTCTTCTCCCAGGGCGTGTACATGAAGCCGCGCACGCCGGGCACCGTTGCGGCGAGTTCGATCCACCGCCGCACATCGCCCAGGTCGGCGGCGTCGTAGTAGCAGGCGATCAACGTCGAGAAGCCCTCCTCCGCGAAGAAGCGCAGGCTCTCCGCGCGGGGCGCGCCGCCCCAGACGGCCATGGTCAGGTCCTTGGGAACGTGCCGCCAGGAGCCGGTGAAATCGCCCTCGGCGAGGTAATAGTCCCCGCGGGCGTTGTGATGCGGGTCGAACATGTCCGACCAGACGCAGACCTCGACTCCGGGATTGTGGCGGCGGAGAGCGGCGACCTGGCGCGTCACGCACTCGCCCAGCAGGGCGCCGAGGTCTCGGCCGCGGCACGCCGGGCAGGTGCCTCCCATCCGCACTTCGTCCATGTTGAGGAGCACGCGCCGCGGGCGGAGGCGCTCGGCCAGCAGCCGCGCCTCCTCCTCGTAAATCGCGTAGAGCGCCGGCTCGCCCATGCAGACCGTGATCTGCGATTCGTTGATCACCATGGGGTGAAACCAGCTCACGCGCAGGCGGTCGCCGTTGCGGATTCGGCCGCCCGGCAGCAGGCGGAGCGCGGGGGCCTCGCGGTCCACGTCGTGGAAGTTGAAGCGGGGATCGGCCGGCGGCGCGTAATCGCGGCCCTCGGCGTAGACGACCGCGCCGTCTTCGCTCGCGACCTTGACGGGAGTGGCGGGCCGCGTGAGGACGTTGATCGGGCCGACCTCCTCCATGGTCCAGTCGTCGAGCCAGAGTTTCCCGGCGCGTCCGCCCCACATGCCGGCATAGAGCCGCAGGCGGTCGAAGCCGAGGCTGTTGACCAGCATGGTGAGCTTGCGCCAGCCGCCGGTGGGCTCGATGCGGAAGGCGCGCGGCGCGACCTGCCGTCCCTTGTCGCCGCCGAGCGCCATCAACTTGAAGGCGTGCGCGGGCTCCAAGCCTTCGGTCTTCACCCAGATGCTCACGCGGTAGCAGCGGCGGGGCCGGACGCGTACCTCCTGCATCACGCGGCCGTGGCCGTGGGGATTGGCGGTGAAGTTCTCCAGGCGCAGCGACGTTGAGCCGCCGTGCGCCGTCGTGGTGTCGGCGAAGCTCGTAACGCCGGGGTCGTCGTGAAACGCGAAGGCCTTGAAACGGTGGCCCGCGTGCTCCTCGAAGCCGCCGTTCGCGATGCGCACGTCCGGGTCGGCCTCGAGGCGGGCCGTGTCGCCCCGGACCGTGAAGAGCGCATCCTCCACCGGCAGGCCCTCGGCGAGGCGGCGGTCGTGGGCGAGCGCGGCGCCGCCGTAGCCCACGGAGAACACCGCGGGGATCAGCTCCAGGCCGTTGGCGTCGCAGGCGGCCTTGACGGCGCCCAGCCTGCGGAAGTAGTCGGGCGGCTGCTTGCAGAGCGTGTCGAGCCCCGCCGAAAGGACCGCGCCGTTGAGCCCGGCGCGCGCCGCCGCGCCGAGCACCTCTTCGATTGCGGCGACATCGCCGTCGGCCCGCAGGCTCCAGCCGAAGATCCAAACCCAGCGGCAAGGCCAGGCGGGCGCGGCGGACTCCGGCGCCGCGGCGGCCGCCCAAAGGGCTGACGAGAACATGAACGCCGCGGCCAGAACTTTGCTTCCCATAAGCCGCATTCTAGCATTCAAAAGCCATGACGGGCAACGGAATGATGCCGGGGGGCGGGCGCGGCGGCGCGTCCTCCGGAGCGGTGGCGCCGCCCCGCGGCGGGAAGTTCCGCCGCGCGCCGGCGCCCGCGGGGCCGGCGGCGCCGTTGCAATTCCGCCGGCCGGCCGCCATCATTCCATCGTCTATGGATCGCGGACTCCCCGACAGCACCGCCCGGCCTCAGCCGCCGCTCGACCCGCGGCGGCTGCGTGTCTTCCCGCTCGCCCAGCGCGAGAGCCTCGCGCGGATCGAGGCGGTTCTCGTCGATCCGGCGGCGCCGCCGCCGCCCGTGAGCGCGGCGCTTGCCGCCGAAATCCGCCTCTGTGCCGAGCGCCTGCGCCAGGCGCGCGCCCGGGCGGCGAGCCGCATCCTCATGTACGGCGCCCACCTCGTGCGGAACGGCGCCGGCCCGATCATCGAGCGGCTGCTTGCGGAGGGCTGGCTGACGCACCTGGCGACCAACGGCGCGGGCACGATCCACGACTGGGAGTTCGCCTTCCTCGGCCGCTCGACGGAGAGCGTCGAACGCAACGTCGCCGCCGGGACGTTCGGGGCGTGGGAGGAAACCGGCCGCAGCATCCACATCGCCCTGATGGCCGGGGCGCTGCGGGGCGAGGGCTGGGGCGCGGCGCTGGGGCGGTTCATCGAGGAGGATGGCGCCGAACTGCCCGCGCCCGAGGAACTGGAGGCTGCCTTGAGGCGCGAGCCGTCGCATCCCCTGGCGCCCGCCCGCGCGGAGCTGCTCGGCGCCATGCGGGCGCACGGGCTCCGGGCGGGCCGCGAGGAGGTGCGGCACCCCTGGAAGCGGACATCGCTCCTTGCCGCCGCCTTCCGGCTGGGCGCGCCCGTCACGGTCCACCCTGGCATCGGCTACGACATCATCACGAACCACCCGATGTTCAACGGCGCGGTCCTGGGCCGCGCCGGCGGCATCGACGCGGCGCGCTTCGGGGGCGTGGTCGAGGGGCTCGACGGCGGCGTCGTCATCTCGGTGGGTTCGGCCGTGATGGCGCCGCAGGTGTTCGAGAAGAGCCTGAGCGCCGTCAACAACCTCCGCATCGCCGCCGGCCGCCCGATCGTCGGCGGCCACGCCATCTTCGTGGTCGACCTGCAGGACGGCGGCCGGTGGGACTGGCGCCGCGGCGAGCCGCCGAAGGACAACCCCGCCTACTATCTGCGCTTCTGCAAGAGCTTCGCCCGCATGGGCGGCCTCATGCGCTATCTTCAGTGCGACAACCTCGCCTTCGCGCAGAATCTGCTTGCCGCGCTGGAGGGGCGCGCCGTGGCGGAGGCCGCGCCATGATGCGCGAGCGCTTCCTGGAGATCACGGGGCGCTATGCCGCCCTGCGGATCGCGCTGGCCGGCGACTTCTGCCTGGACCGGTACCTCGAGATCGACCCCTCGAAGAGGGAGACCTCGCTTGAGACCGGCCTCCCGGTCCACAACGTCGTGCGCGTGCGGAGCCAACCGGGCGGCGCCGGCACGATCCTCGGCAACCTCGAGGCGCTCGGCGTCGCGGAGATCCACGCCGTGGGCTTCTACGGCGAGGACGGGGAAGGGTTCGAGCTGCTGCGCGCGCTCGAGGGCGCGCGCGGCGCGCGCCTCGATCATTTCATTCGAACGCCCGCGCGGCGCACCTTCACCTACTGCAAGCCGCTCGTCGTCGAGGCGGACCGGCCGCCCGTCGAGCTCAACCGCCTCGACTCGAAGAACTGGACGCCCACGCCGCCGGAGCTGGAGGCGCGGATCTGCGCCGCCATCGAGTCGCTGGCCGGCCGGGTCGATGCGTTCATCCTTCTGGAGCAGGTCGAGGCGGCCGAGACCGGCGTCGTGACCAGCCGCGTGCGCGAAGGCCTCGGCCGGATCATGGCCGCGCGGCCGGACCTCCTGATCCTCGCGGACAGCCGGCGGGGCCTGGGAGACTGGCCGCCCGTGTGTCTCAAGATGAACCGCGCGGAGCTCGCCAAGCTCACGGGCCTGCCCGATGCGGGCGGGATCGCCGCGGCGCGGGGCCTGGCGTCGGAGCTGGCCCGGAGCCGCGGGGCGCGCGTCTTCGTCACGCTCGGCCCCGAGGGGCTCCTCGGCGCCCTGCCGGACGGCAGCGTCGAACACGTTCCGGCGCTGCCCCTCCGCGGGCCCATCGACATCGTCGGGGCGGGCGACGCCGTCAGCGCGAATCTGGCTTGCGCGCTGGCCGCGGGCGCCTCGCTGCGCGAGGCGCTCAAGCTCGCGGGCGCCGCCGCATCGGTGGTCATCCACAAGATCGGCACCACCGGCGCCGCGGCGGTGGGCGAGATCGCCGCGCTCCTCTGCAAGGACAGGGAGGCTCCCCGGTGAAGCTGCACCCCGTCGATGTTGCCGTGGTCGCCGTGTATCTCGCCCTGGTGGCCCTGCTGGGCCTGTGGCTCAAGAAGAGAGCCACGCGGGGCCTCGATTCGTACTACCTCGCCGGGCGCAGCGTTCCGTGGTGGATGCTGGGCCTCTCGGGCTGCTCGAGCTACATCGATATCGGCGGCACCATGGGCATGGTGGGCCTCCTTTACTACGTGGGGCTCAAGGGCCTTTGGTCGACGCACCTTGTCTGGGGCTGGTTCATCATCTGCTTCTACATGGCGTTCCAGGCCAAGTGGATCCGCCGCTCGGGCGTCATGACCTTCGCCGAGTGGAACGAGGTGCGCTTCGGGGCCGGCCGCGACACCGAGTACGCGCGCCTCGCCGCGGCGGTGTTTCTTCTGGTCCTGATGGTCTTCAACCTCGCCTTCATGTCCGTCGGCGTCGGCAAGTTCGGCGAGGAGGTGCTGGGGATCGCACGCTGGCAGGCGAGCATCGTGATCTTCTCCGTCGTGGGCGTCTACGTCACGCTCGGCGGATTCTTCGGCGTCATCTACACCGATATTCTCCAGACGATCCTCATTTTCGTCGGCGCCGCGATTTTCGCCGTCATGGCGGTCTCCTCGGGCGCCGCCGCCGAGGTTTTGCAGGCCCGGCCTGATGGGTGGGGGCGGCTCGCGCCGACCTGGGAGCTGTGGAGCGGCTTCAAGGAGGCGACGCCGGAAAGCTACCGGCACTACGCCGCCTTCGGGCCCCTCCTCCTGGCGGGCTCGTTCTGGTGTCTCTTCCGCGTCCTCGCCGGCCCGAACGTCTGGGACTTCCAGTTTTTCCTCTCGGCGCGGAGCCCGCGGGATGCAGCCCTTGCCAGCGGCGTCTGGACGGTGGGCTACACGGCGCGCTGGGTGCTCGCCGCCGCGCTGCTTGCCCTCGGCGTGAGCATGCTCGACCCGGCCGCGGTGGTCGACGGCGAGAAGATCATGCCGCAGGTGCTGGGGCAGCTCCAGGCGGGTCTCAAGGGCTTCATTCTGGCGGTCCTCCTGGCGGCCCTCATGTCGACGCTGGACGCCATGATCAACGTCACCAGCTCCGTCGTCGTCAACGATTTTTTGAAGCGTTATTTCGTGCGCGGTCTCGCGGAACACACCTTGGTCCGCCTGGGCCAGGCCGCTTCGGTGGCGGCGCTGCTTGCCGGATTCTGCCTGAGCATCGCCTTCAAGGACATCGTGAGCGTGTGGGAGACCATGATTTTCGCGGTGGTGACCGTCGTTCTCGTGCCCTCGACGTTCAGGTGGCACTGGTGGCGTTTCGGGCCGCGGGGGTTCGCGGCGGCGATGGCGGCGTCGGCGGCGTTTCTCGTCCTCAGAATTCTGGTGGTGCGGGGCCAGCCGCTCCAAGTGACGCTGGCCGGCGACGTCCTGGGCTGCCTGATCATCACGCTGATTGCGGCGTTCGCGACGAAGCCCGCGGACATGGAGGCGCTGGTTCGATTCTACGCCCGCGTGCGGCCCTTCGGCGTTTGGGGGCCGGTCAGGCGCGCGGCCGTCGCGCGCGGCCTCGTTCCGGCCGGGGACCGCATGCCGGCTTTCGATGTTCTGAACGGCCTGCTCGCCGCCGCCTTCCAGTTTTCCCTGGCGGCGATTCCCTTCTGCGGCCTGCTCGGCCTGAAGAGCCAGGCGCTCGCGTGGTCGGGAGCGGCCGCGGCCCTCGCGGCCATCTTGTACGCCACCTGGTATCGCACGCTGCCCGCGCGCGACGAGGAGACGGCGGAGGGACGCTGACCGCGCCGCGCCGGATCCGCTCTTCGTCACTCGAACAGCACGATGTCGTCGAGTCCCAGAGCGACGGCGCAGCGCGCCGTCAGGCCGTAGCCGGCGGCGGCGAGGGCCGCGCCGGAGGCTTCGGCGGCGAACGGCAGCGGACCGTGCTCCAGGGAGACCACGCGGGCCGGCGGCGCCTTGAGAGGCATGCGGATCTCCAAGCGCGCGATGGGCTCGTAGGTGAAGTTCGCGAGGATCAGCGCGGCGCCGCGGGCCGACTCGAAGACGCCCGCCTCGACGACCGGGTGCGAAAGCTCGACGAGCCGCGGGGCGCCGCTTTCCCGCGCCACCGCCGTCAGGAAGCCGCGCTGAGCGGCGGGCCACTTCTCCTTGAGCTCGGCGGGGACGAAGCCCGCATCCTTGGCGTAGGACAGGGCCGGACAGGTGGCGACGTACAGCGCCGCGCCCTTGCCGGCGCGGTGCGCGAAGACCGCCGGCGCGCCGTCGGCGAAGACGCCGGTCACGGCGGCGCCCGCCGCCGCGGCCTTCGCCTTCATTCCCAGGGCGCCGAAATCCCCGCCGCCCGCCGGGAAACTCACGCGATCCAGCCACGGCAGATCGTTGAGGCCGCCGCGCACGTCGAAGCGCCCCGGTTGGACTTGGACCTCGACGCGCGCCGCGATGCCGAAGACATCGGCCAAGCCGTCGTGGGCGGCGTTGTATTCGTCGCGGCTCGCGGCCGCCGTCGAGCCATAGAGCCGGCCGCCCTCGCGCACCCAGGCGCGAATGCGGGCGCACACCCCCGCCGGCACGCAGGGGTCGGCGACGTAGAGCGCGTCGTAGTCCCGGAGCCGCCCGTCCTCGATGTCCCGCTCGGCGAGCAGGTCGACCAGATACTGCTCGTGGATAAGGGCGAAGTACGTCAACCGCCGTTCCGCCATGTGGAGGTAGCCGAAGGGCTGCCAGAGGTCGCTCGCCAGGGTGTAGAGGAGGGCCACGCGCGTGGCGCGCGGCCGCCCCGGCGCGATGATGCGCTCGGCGCCGGCGAGCCGCCGCGCGACGGCGGCGACGCCGTCGTAGGCGCCGCGCAGATCGCTCCAGTAGTTCTCGGTGCTCGTCGCCGTCGGTCCGTAGGTCCAGTAGAAGAAGTGCTTGGCGCCCTGGCACAGGGCGGAGGCGCTCTTCAGGCGCAGATTGGTTTCGTCGCTCGGGGTGATCCACGCCATGATGGGCAGCGCGCCGCGGCTCGCGCTCCTGAAGATCGCCGCCTGGAAGCCGAGGAGCTGAAACCCTTCCCACGTGGCTCCCGGGCCGAACATGAACCCGAGGCCCAGCCAGTCCTCGATGCCGATCACATCGACGGCGCGCTCGCGGCCGAGGCTGAACCAGTCCAGCGCGAGCGGGAACCCGCCCCAGGTGGTGTTCTCCCGGTCCATGCCCATGCCGAGCCCGGAGCCGCCGAAGTAGGGGTGGTCGGCCACCAGAGTCGTCGTCAGGACGCCGGGCGGCGCGTGGCGGCGGAAGCTCTCGGTGAGCCAGCGCAGGCGCTCCGTCGCCGACTGCTGCCGGAAGCGCGTCGTCAGGGCGAACAAGCGGTCGGCGGCGGCGCCGATCCGCGCGCGGCGCGCGCGCAGCGCCGCCGGCGATTCGATGGGCGCCACCTCGGCCAGCGTCGCGGCCCCGAGATCCGCGGCGGCCCAGCCCTGCTCCGCGAGCCAGGCGCGGAAGTGCGCCAAGGCCCGCGCGTCCCCGCCGATGGGCGGGCGGCAGACGATTTCGTCGGAGAAGCCGAAGAGCGTCGGCCGGGGACCCGGCCGCGCCTTGCGCGCCGGTTCGGCGATCCGGTCCTCGATGTCGGCCCGCGTCAGGGCCGGCCCGAACTCGACCCAGTGGTGCCCGCCCGGCTCGAGGAACGGGAATTGCGCCCGCATCTCCTCGGTCAGGTTGCCGACAAGGTTGAAGCCGAGGAGCCAGAGGACCTCGGCTTCCTTGACGTTGAGCTCCGGGCGCTGGGGCGCCCAGAACTGTGTCTGAATCCACAGGCGCTCGGGCGCCGCGCGCCGCCCCCCGGCGGCCTCGCGCGCCCAGGCGAGGCGCCGCGCCGTCATCTGGCTCGCGTTCTCGAGGTCGGGGGCGTCCGCCCGCAGATGGGGCGAGACGAGGAAACTCGTCAAGGCGCCCGTATACTCCTCCTCGAAGCGCTTGACGATCTGCGCCTCGTCCGGGGCCGTCGCCAGCTCGATCACGACGCGCCGCCCGGGGCTTTCGGGCGCGCAGGCGAAGCACGCCGTTACGTTAGGAAACTCCGCGCAGCCGCCCGCGCGCCTGAGCCGGCCGTGGAGGCGCGCGCCCGCGTGGGCTTGGAGATCGAACCACGGGCTCGCCTCGCCGCTTCGGAGCCGCGCGGCGGGATCCGTGTCCGCTCCCGCGGGCCAGACCGCCTCGGGAAGATACCACGGATCGTTGTGAATGTAGCCGCCGAGCTTGACGAACCACGCCGCGTCCGGCGGCTCGAGGAGCCGGAACCGCAGGAAAACGCCGCCGCCCTCGGCGGCCGGGGCCCGCGCGGAGAGAAGCAGCGCGGCAAGGAGCGCGGTCGCCGCGCCCAAGCTCCGCCGCGTCATTTCCACGACCAGCGCCAGGCGCGCGCCGGCACGGCCGTCGAGACGCCGTCGAGCTCGACGAGCACCTGCGTGTCGTTGAAGTTCTCAAGGACGTGGCTGCCGTCGGCGAAAAGATACAGCGCCACGCGGGCCGGCGCCCGAAAAACGCGGCTCAGCGCCGCCAGCGCGGGCGCGCGGAGGGCATCGATCTCCGCCTGAGGCAGGGCGAGCAGCGCCGCCGGGTTGCCGCCCACGGGAAGGACGCGCACGAGGGGCGCCTTCCAATCCACGACGCCTGCGAGGCGCCGGGCGAGGCCGTCGGTGACGATGACCGGCCGGTTCGAGGCGACGTACGCCGCCAGCCTGCGCGGCAGTTCCTGGTCCTTGAGGGCGTGCAGGGAGAAGAAGGCGGCGGGCGCGTCGCCGGGAAATTCGTGGCACGGAGCGAGGGGAAGGCCGAGCATGCCGGCGAAGTCGAATACGCGGGGTTCGTTCTCCGGATGGCTGTTCGGCGGCTTGTACGCGGCGATGCCGGTCATGGGGCGGCGCCGCACCTCGCCGGCGACGGCGAGCAGCTCGGCGCGGTTTGCGCGCAGGAGCTCGACGTTCTTCGGGCCGGTCTCCTTCAGGAGCGCGCCGTAGCAGAAAAGCAGCGACTCGCGGGCGCCCCCCAGCACGGTCTGGCGCGCCTGCTCGAGGTAGGTGGGCGCGGTGGTCCCGTAGGGGTCGAACCAGCCGCCGCCGCATTTCCCGCCGCCGATGCCGCCCAGCCATCGCATGATGAAGAAGGCCTCGTACTGAGGCGTTCCGCCCCAGCGGGCGTCGTCGTAGTCCCGCGTTTCGGTCCCGACCCAGATGCGGTCGAACGCGGCGGTCTCGCGGGCGACATCGTAGCCGCGCTCGTGGAAGCGGTCGTACCACTGCGGGTACTTGATGATGAGCTTCGCCTCGGGGTTGACGCGCCTGGCGGGGGCCAGAACGCGCTCCTGCGACAGCCTGACCATGAGCTCGCAGCGGTAGTCCTCCCACGCGTCGCCGGCGGCGGAGAACCGCCGGCCCCCCACGGCGATCGTCTTCGCCTTACGGGCGGCGTCGCACTCGGCGCAAGCGCAGTCCGTGAAGTAGAAGTCGTCGAGCATGATCTCATCGAAGAGTTCGGCGGCGTACTCGACGATGGACTGGAGCTCGGCCTGGGTCTTCTCGTCGGTGAAGCAGGAGATGATCTTCCAGCCGGTCGAGGCCTTGCCGAGGCGCGTCGTCGTGATGCAGCCCGAGACCTCGAGGCCCGCGGCGGCCAAGCGCTCCTTGGCGCGGATGAGGCTTTCGCGCCGGGCCTGATAGCCGTCGCGGAAAACCTCGACATAGACCTTCGTGACGCCGGCGGCCCGGCACCAGGCCGCGGCGGCGTCGATGCCTTCCTCCGACCCGAGCAGATCGCGCACCTGCTGCGCGGTGATCAGGGTCGAGAAGCGGTGCGCGTCCTCGTCGCGCGGGGCCGAATCCCTGATCTCGGCGGTTTTCGGGGGCGGCGCATCGGCGGCGAGCGCCGGCAAGGCGCAGGCCGCGAGCGCGGCCGCAAAGGCGCGGATCGGCTTCATGGCGATTACCTCCTCGCCGGGGGGGCGCGTAACGCCGGCCCGCCCATTGCATCATACAAGGAGCGTGTTTCCGGGGACAGCCGCCGATCTCCGCGCGGCGCCGGCTGTCGCGTCCGGGGCGCCGGCCGCGTCTTGCGCGCGGCGCCCCTCCGCGCCATCATGGCGCCATGCGCACAGGTCTTTCACGCCGTAGGTTCGCGGGCGGCATGGCCGCCGCCTGCCTTTTCCTCTGCGGATGCGTCGACCCGCCGCCTCCGCCCGACGAACCTGAGTTCACCGCGGTCGTTGTCTCCGGGGACGCAAGACTGCCGGACTGGTACCAAGTCAAGTTCGTTCTGCGCTACCTAGACGGCCGCGTGTACGAGGGCGAGTGCATCTGGCCCGATTCCTACACGCCGGTGCTGCTTCAGGACTCCGCCCGGGCCGCCGAGAGGGTCAAGCCCGGTAAAACCTGGACGACGATCCGGGAGATCGAGGGCGCGGGGGCGGGCCGGTTCACTCCGAACGGCCGCGGCGTTATGCGCCATCCGAGCGGCGTCACGGAGAGCGGGAATTGGCGCAACGGCCGGTACATGGGCGGTTTGTAGCCGCCCGCTCGAGGCCGCCTCCCGCCGCGCCGCCGCTCAACGCGCCGCGGGGGCGGCGGCGGTCGCGTGGGCGAGGGCGATGAAGCGCGCGTCGCCGTACTCCAGGACAACGATGCGGTGAAAAAGCCCCGCGGCGTCGTAGAGCGTGAGGACGCGTTCCGCGCCGCAGACGTACTCGGTGATGCGGTGATCGCCGCGCGGCGCCACCGGCTTGTCCAAGGGCCAGGCAAGGGGCAGAAAATCGAGCTTCGCCTCGATGAAGTCGGGATCCTTGCGCTTCTTGTCGTCGGCGATCCGCGCCGCGAGGGCGGCCTTGAGCGCGTCGCGGGCCGCGGGGTCGAGCTCGATGCGCATCTGGTGCGTGCCCACCGCGTCGACCTTGACGATGCCGCTCCCCTGGGCCGCCAAGGCGGCCGCCTGGGCCTTTAGGGTTTCGACGCGCCGCGCGAGCCCATCCTTTTTCGCCGTGGCCCGGATGTCGTCGGCAAAAGCCTCGTAGACCCTCACCGCCTCGATGTGCCGCCTGAGCGCTTGCGCCAGAGTGCGCAGAAGGTCGATGCGCTTCTGGGCCTGCTCGCGCCGGGCTTGCAGCAAGGCCGCCTCCTCGGGCGAGCGGCCGGCGGCGGACGAGACATCGATGATGCCCTGGGCGACGTCCACGAGTTCCTGGATTCCCGCCGTCCTGGCCAGGAGCGGATAGGCTCGGTCCCGGCGGTCGGCCGCCGTACTGCCCGGCTTGATCTGGATGCGCTCGCGTTTCTCGAAATCCTTCACCGCCGCCAGCCCCGCCTGAAGGTGCGGCTCCGTGAGGGCGAGATACGCCGCCTGGCGCTGATTGCGCTGGGAGGCGGCGGCATCGGAGGCCGCCGGCGCCGTCGCGCGCAGCGCGTAGCCCGCGCCGCCGAAGCGCTTCAGGAACATGGCCTGTTCGGCGACGGGCGCTGGAGCTTCCTTGCCGGGACCGGCGAGCCTGGCCAGCAGCGCGTACTCCTGCGCGAAGATCTTGAGGGCGGTCTTGGAGGGCGGCGCCGGTTTCGCCTCGGCCGCATGCGCGATGGCGCCGGCCGTGCACGGCGCCAAAAGAAGGCAAAGAAAAGCGCGCATGGCATCCTCCCCGTGCCGCGGTCTCCCGGCCTCGCTTCCCATTGTACCGCCGCCGCCGCCGCGGGCAATGAGCGACGGCGCGTCGAGCGCCCGTGCCGGCGCGGCTTGCCGCCCATCCGCGCGGCAGGTACGATCATAGAAGTTCCGCCGGCCGGAGCCGGCGGGTTCCGTTCGGTCCCTATCCCAGAACGGCGAGGTTGTCCATGGTCCTAAGGATGATTCTCTGCGTCCCGTGGTTTCTCTTGGCTGCGCCGGCTCACGCCGCGGATCAGTGCGTGGAATGCCACCTGAAAACCACCGCGAACATCGTGGGCGACTGGAAGCTGAGCGCGCACAGCGAGGCCGAGGTCGGCTGCGCCGACTGTCACGGCGCCGCCCACAAGAGCGCCGAGGACGTGTCCGCCGCCAAAATCCCCACCGCCGACACTTGCGCGCGCTGCCACGGCGACCGGGTCAAGCAGTTCAAGCGCGGCAAGCATGCCTTGGCCTGGGCCGCCATGAAGGCGATGCCCACGGCGCATTGGCAGCCCATGGGCATGATGGAGGGGCTGAAGGGCTGCGGCGGGTGCCACAAGATCGGACTGAAGACCGAGGCCGAGATCGCCGGGCTGAAGCAAGGGAGCGCGGGCTTCGGCACGGCCTCCTGCGATGCCTGCCACACGCGGCACCTCTTCTCGGTGGAGGAGGCGCGGCAGCCGCAGGCCTGCCGGACCTGCCACATGGGTTTCGATCATCCTCATTGGGAGATGTACTCGGCGTCCAAGCACGGCGTCCGCCATCTCCTCAAACAGAACGGCGTTCTGCCCGCGAACGCCGCGGCGCCGACCTGCCAAACCTGCCATATGCCGCAGGGCGATCACGCGGTGTGCGCCGCCTGGGGGTTCCTCGCCGTGCGCCTCCCCATGCCCGAGGACAAGGCGTGGGCGGCGGACCGGGCCACCATCCTTCAGGGCCTGGGAGTGCTGGATCCGGAGGGCAAACCCACGGCGCGCCTCGAGGTCGTCAAGGCCGCCAACGTCGCGCGGCTGACCCAGGAAGACTGGCAGAAGCAGCGGGATGCCATGCTCGGAATCTGCAGCCGGTGCCATTCGGCCAACTTCGCCAAGGAGCAGCTCTCCCAGGGCGACCGGATGATCAGGGAGGCCGACCGGCTCATGGCCGAGGCGATCCGCGTCATCGCCGATCTGTACCGCGACCGTATCATCCCCAAGCCGAGCGGCTATGCCGCGGCCTTCCCCGATCTGCTCGCCTTCCACGACGCGCCGACGGCCATCGAGCAACGCCTTTTTGTCATGTTCCAGGAGCACCGCATGCGGATGTTTCAGGGCGCCTTCCACGCCAATCCCGACTACGCCTTCTGGTACGGGTGGAGCGAGATGCAGCGCGATCTCACCGCGATCAAGGAACGCGCCGCGGAGCTGCGGGCAAGGGCCGCCGAGAAGCGCTGACCCCGCGCGGGCTCACACTCCGCTGAAGGCGGCGAACCCGCCGTCGACGGGCAGCACCACGCCGGTCACGAAACGCGCCAAGTCGGAAACTAGATAGAGCGCGGCGCCGGCCAGTTCCTCCGGTTCGCCGAAGCGGCCGAGCGGCGTGTGCGCGACGATGGTCCGCCCGCGGGGCGTGAGATCGCCCGTGGCCGCGTCGGTGAGGAGGAAGCGGTTCTGCTCCGTCAGGAAGAAGCCCGGGGCGATGGCGTTGACGCGAATGCGCGGACCGTACTCCTGCGCCATGTGGACGGCGAGCCACTGGGTGAAGTTGGCGATGGCGGCCTTGGCCGCCGAGTAGGCGGGAATCCGGGTGAGGGGCCGGAAGGCGTTCATCGAGGCGATGTTCAAAATCACGCCTTCCTTGCGCGCCGCCATGGCGCGGCCGAAGACCTGGCTGGGAATGAAGGTCCCCAGGAAGTTGAGGTCGAAGACCCAGCGCGCCGCCTCGGCCGGCAGGTCGAAGAAGGGCAGATCGGGCGCGGTGGTCGCCTCCTTCTTGTTGCCGCCCGCGCCGTTGACGAGGATGTCGGGCGGACCCAGCGCCGCGGCGATCGCCGCGTGCGCCGCCGTCACGCTGGCGCGGTCGAGCACGTCGGCGGCGACGCCCATGGCCGCGCCGCCCTCGGCGCGGATGGCGGCGGCCCGGGCCTCGGCCGCCTCCGGCCGCAGGTCCAGGAGCGCCACCTTGGCGCCCTCCCCGGCCAGGGCGCGCGCCAGCGCCCCGCACAGAACGCCGCCGCCGCCCGTGATGGCGGCGACCTTGCCCGCGAGTCCGTAGCCCGACCTTTGCGCCGCTTCGCTCCGCATGGTTCCGTCCTCCCCCCGCGCGCTCAGTAGTCGGCCCGGGCCCAGTCGGGCGGATCCGCCAGGCGGTAAAGCGTCTCGCCGGCATGCGGCACCAGGAAGCGCCCCTCCGCCTCGCGGCCCGTCCATTCCAGGGGGTCGATGGTGCGCGGATCGCGATACCCGAGCCCGACCTTCCGGCAGCGCGCCTCCGGAATGCCGGTGGCGAGGGTGACGCGGATGCGCGGCGCCTCGACGCCGCGCTCGTAAGTCCCGACGCCGCGCACGTGGGTCGAGTGGGCGATCACGCCCCAAGGATAGTCCTTGAACCGGTCCCACTGGGCGAGGAAATAGTCGCGCACGTGGTAGCCGATCTCATCGAGGATCTTGCCGTGGGAGTAGGAGATCTCCTTGACGTGCGGGGCGTAAACGATGAGCTCGCCGCCGTCGGCGACGACGCCCTCGAGTTTGTACATGCATTTTCCGGCGACCCACAGGTCATCGTACATCGCCGGGGCGCAGGCCAGCACGGACTGGAAGGGCCGCGGCAGCCTGATGATGTGCACCGCCGCCGAGGCCTCCGCCGCCGCGTTCCAGGCTTCCGGGACGTGGCCGCAGAAGACGGCGTGCACGTCGGCCTCCTTGTTGACGAGGCAGATCCCGTAGCGCGGCGCCTTGACGAAGGCCGCCGCCTCCTCGATGAGGCGCCGCACGGGCGTGTCGCGCACGCCGTTGATGCGCGGGTTGGTGATGATCGCCCCCAGCCAGTGGAAAAAGTTGATGAATTCCCGCTCGGCGACGCCCGGGAACAGGTACTTGTGGCCGCCGGAGAAGCCCACGACCTCGTGGGGGAACACGGGCCCGAGCAGGACGACGAGGTCGTGCTCGAAGACCAGGCGGTTGATGGTCACGCGCACGTCCATGGAGAAGCGGCCGCCCGTGAGCTCGGCGATGCGGCCGGCCGGGAGGGTGCCCACGGGCGTGAAGGTCGCGGGGTCGCGCCAGTCGTGGGCGTGGATCGCGATGTCGCGGTACGGCCCCGCGCGCTCGGCGGGCGAGAGCCCGAACCAGCGCCACAGCTCCTCGTCCGGCGGCACGGGGTGCGTCCCCAGCGCCGCCAGAAAAGCGAGCTTCGCGCCGCGCGGCGCCAGTTCGGCGACGATGCTCCGAAACAGGAAAGGCAGCGGGCAGCTCCGGGTCGCGTCGGGCACGACGAAGAGGATGCGCTTCGCCGCGAAGCGCGCATCGGCGCAGGCGGCGGCCAAGACCTCTTTCAACTGCGCCTCGGTGAGACCGCGGCGGTCGGCGACGGCTTGTGTCAGCATGCGTACCTCACGTGCGCCACGGCGGCGCTTCCGGGAGCACCTTCAGGAACTCCTCGATCCGCGCGTCCTCGTAGGCGCCGGCGTAGGTTCCCGCGAAGAAGCGGTCGGCGCCCTCGGAGAAGAAACGTTCCCAGGAGGCATCCTCGTGTCCGGGGACAATGGGGTAGAAGAGCGCCCCGACGGCCCGCCCGGCGCTCAGATCGCCGGGCGCGTCGCCGATCATGAGGATTCCCTCGGGCGGATACTTGCCGCCCGCGGCGAGAGTCAGGTGTTCCTTCTTGCTGCCGAGCTCCTGCCCCGCGATGGCGCGGGCGTAGCCGTCGATGCGGTGCTCGCGCCACTCCCTGGCGAGCGCCTCGCCGGGCGTCGCGGACACGACCACGATGTCGGCGCGCGGCGCGAGCTTCTCCAGACTCTCGCGGACGAAGGGAAAGGGCGGCACCCCGCGCACGATCTCGCCGATGGCGCGGTTGACGGCCTCCGACCAGGCCAGCGCCCGCGCGAGGCCGGGGTCGCCGGTCTTGTGCGCCTCGGCCTGGAGCGCCGGGTTGCCCAGCCGGGTCTCCCGTTGGATCCAGGCGCGCAGAGCCGGGACCTCGGGCAGCCGGACGCCGCGCCGGATGACCTCGGGACGTTCCGCGAGCAGATCGAAGACCATGACGAGGCCGGGGAAGCGGTTGACGCCGCGGTTGATCGAGTACAGGTTGACGTACTCCGCGGCCTCGCGGGCGAACTTCGCGACGGCCTGCAGATCCCAGCAGTTGATGATGTTGGGGATGAAGCACTCCTTGTGCTTGATCTCCATGGTGTCGAAGGCGCACCCGTCCGAATCGATGCCCACGAAAAACCCGCGGGCGGGCGCCAGGTCGCGCAAGAGACGGGTCGGATCGCTCATATTCGTGGTTCCTTGCGTGGCGGGCGGCAAAGGGACGGCCGGCGCCGCGGAAGCCGGCGCGCGGCTCCCGCGATCTCCGCCTCTATCGGCTTGGCACCACCAAGGTACGTGCCGCGCGCGGCGGTGTCAAGCGAAGGCGCGCCGCGGGCGCGGCGGCCTTGACCGCCGCCGGCCGGATTCGCTACCATCGGCCGAGCGACGGCAAGGAGGCGCGCATGCGGGTACCTCTTCTGGATCTCAAGGCGCAGCTTACGGCGGTGGAGCACGACCTCAAGAAGGCCGTGTTGGAGGTGATCGACTCCGGCCGCTACATCATGGGACCGCAGGTCGTGGAATTGGAGGAGCGCATCGCGGCGTACGTGGGGACGAGCCGCGCCGTGGGGATGGCGTCGGGGACCGATGCGCTGCTCGCCGTTCTCATGGCGCTGGGCGTCGGCCGAGGCGATATCGTCGTGACGACGCCGTACACGTTCTTCGCCACGGCCGGGGTCGTCGCGCGCCTGGGCGCCGAGCCCGCCTTCGTCGACATCGAGCGGGCCACCTACAACCTCGATCCCGCGGGCCTGGAGGCGTGGTTCGCCGCGGCGGGGGGCCGCGCCGCGAAGGTCAAGGCCGTCGTGCCCGTCCACCTGTACGGCCAGTGCGCGGCGATGGACGCCATCACCGCGATCGCGGAGCGCCGCGGCGTCGCCGTCATCGAGGACGCCTGCCAGGCCATCGGGGCCGCCTACCCGTCCCGCGCCGGGCTCCTGAAGGCCGGCGCGATGGGCCGCGCGGGCTGCTTCTCGTTCTTCCCCAGCAAAAATCTGGGCGGCATGGGCGATGGCGGCATGGTGACCACCGGCGACGCGGACCTGGCCGAAACGCTGGTCCGGCTCCGCAACCACGGCATGCACCCGAAGTACCACCACGCGCTGGTCGGAGGGAACTTCCGGCTGGACACGCTGCAGGCGGCGGTGCTGCTGGCGAAACTGCCGCACCTGGAGGCGTGGCATGCCGCCCGGCGGGCGCACGCCGACTACTACGACCAGCGTTTCCGGGGAAGCGCGGTCGTGCCGCCCGCGTGCGCCTACGGCCGCGACCGCCACGTGTACAACCAGTACGTGATCGCGGTGCCGGAGCGGCGCGATGAGCTGAAGGAGTTTCTCGCGAACCGCGGCATCGGCACGGAAATTTACTATCCGGTGCCGATCCACCTCCAGGAGTGCTTCCGCTCCCTGGGCTTGCGGCCGGGGGATTTCCCCGAGAGCGAGCGCGCGGCCGCCCACACGCTGGCCCTGCCGGTCTATCCCGAGATGACGGCGGCGATGCAGGCGGCCGTGGCGGACGCGATCCTGGAGTTCTACGGCTAGCGCGATTCCTTGCCGCGGAGGAAGTCCGGGAGCCAGGACGGCGGCCATTTCCAGCCGAAATCGACCACCTGCCAGAGGCTGGCGAAGCTGTCCGTCCACTGGAGCGGCTCGCAGGGCTTGCCGCGGATTTCAGGCCATTCGGAGATCCGGTCGACGACTTCGGGGATAGCGAGGAACTCGTCGTTGTTCGTCAGGATGACCCAGGAGGCCGAATAGATGCCGAACTCGTCGTCGTCCGACGAGGAGACGAGGACCGCTTGGCAGCCGAGGCTCTCCTTGAGGCCGAGCGCCACGGGCTCCAGATCCAGAAAGCGGTTCGAAATGTGCAGGAGGAGCAGGCCGTCGGGCTTCAGATGGCGCCAGTAGATCTCGGCGCATTCCCGCGTCAGGAGGTGAATCGGAATCGAATCGCTGGTGAAGGCGTCGATGGCGAGAACGTCGAATTCCTGCGCCTCGCCCCGGGCCAGCTCGCTCTCCAGGGAGATGCGCGCGTCGCCGAGGATGACATCGACCGGCGCGGGGCAATCGAGCAGGTACGAGAAATAGTTCTCGGCCAGCATCTTCACGTCGGCGTTGATGTCGTAGAAGCGGATATAGTCGCCTTCGCGGCCGTAGGCGGCGGTCGATCCCGTTCCAAGGCCCACGACGCCCAGGCGCAGGTCGCGCGGGAGGGGCTCGGGCGACCCGCGCCGGGGGTGATGGGTCATGGCCAGGCCGAAGCCGCTCTGCGGCCCGTAGTACGACGTGGTCCAGCGGCGCTTGTCCTCGTCCATGTACTGGAATCCGTGGCAGATCTGGCCGTTGGTGAGGGTCCGCTTCAGGCCGACCAGATCTTCTTTCTCGGTGACCTTGAGGATTCCGTAGAAGTTGCGCACGCGGCGGATGGCGTTTTCGTCGGTCTCCGCCGCCATGGTCTGGAGGAAGCCGCCGAGGAAGGTGATTCCGGCGCCCAGCGCCAGGGCGATGGCGAAGGTCGCCCCCAGCCCGAGGGCGCCCTTCAAGACCCGCTCCCACGGCCGGTCGCGCAGCCAGCAGAGGGCGGTGAGCAGGCAGCAGGCGACGAGGGCGATGTGGAACTCCCAGAACCCGACGAAGAAGTACGGCGCCGCGATGGCCGTGAAGGCGCCTCCCAGCGCGCCGCCGAAGGCGATGCAGAGATAGAAGAGCGTAAGCTGCCGCGGATGGGGCTTGGCGCGCACCAGCTCCCCGTGGCAGTTGAAGCAGCAGGCGAAAAGCACCGCGCTGTAGGCCGCGATCTGCTCCACCAAGGGGACGTCGACGCCCTGCTTGAACACCGCGCAGACGAAGGGCACGGCGGCGAGCAGCAACGGCGCCGACCACCACCGGCTGAACCATCGCTCCTTGTCGAAACAGATAATGAACGTGATCAGGTAGATCGACAGGGGGAGGATCCAGAGGAAGGGCGCCGCCGCGACTTCTTGGCAAAGCTGGTTGGTGGTGGCAAGCAGCATCGCCGAACCGGCCGCCGCCAGCAGGATCCAGAGCGTCACCGTGAAGACGCCCGCCCGGCGCCGCGGAACGTTGGAGCCGCCGTCGGCATCCGCAAGGGCGTCGATGGCTTCCCGCACGCTCAGCGCCGGCGATTCGCCCGTCTGCGGCGCGGCCGGGCCGGCGGCGCCCAGCCGCGCCCTCAGGGCGCACCATAGGGTCGCGAGGGCGAAAGCGACGAAGAGCAGCGACCAGATGCGCGTCTGCCGTTCGAGCGGCAGGAGCGGTTCCACGATCACGGGATAGCTCAAAAGGGCCAGCAGCGAGCCCGCGTTGGAGAGGGCGTAGAGGCGGTAGGGCGAGCGGCCCTGGAACGCGCGGGTGAACCAGCGCTGGATGAGCGGGGCCGTGGTGGACAGCGCGAAGGCCGGCAGGCCCACGGTCGCCAGGAGGAGCAGCAGGATCCGCCCCGCGGGAGCGTCGAAGGCCGCCGGCTTCCACGTCTCGGGCGAGGGCCCGATGGGCAGGAAGCAGGCCGCCCCGAGGAGCAGGCCCACCTGGAGCCACGCCTGGGCGCGGGCGCTGAAGCGGCCGGTCACCAGGTGCGACCAGGTGTAACCGGCGAGCAGCACGACCTGGAAGAACAGCAGGCAGGTCGTCCACACGGCGGGGCCGCCGCCGAACCAGGGGAGGATGTACTTCCCGATGAGGGGCTGGACCTGGAAGAGAAGAAACGCGCTCAGCGTGATCGTCAGGGCGAACGGGAACATTCCCGGTATTTTGGGGCATGGCGCCTGGAAGCGCAATCGGGCCGGAGGGGGTCCGCGACCGGGCCGCCGCCGAGCCGCGGGCCGCCGCCGAGCCGCGGGCCGCCGCCGAGCCGCGGGCCGCCGCCGAGCCGCGGGCCGCCGCCGAGCCGCGGGCCGCCGCCGAGCCGCGTGAAAAAATCGCGCCCGAGATACGAGTTGCTTGCGCCGGCGCGCCCGTGTGGTATAACCGTGCCGTCGAAGAGACCGAAGCGCGGCCCCGCCGGAGCGTCTGCGGACGTGTGCCGGCGCCTCGCCCGCCGGTTCGTATTACCCGAAGGGTCAGGAGGAGGTCATTCCATGAAGCGCAGAGGTCTCATTGTCGGCGTGCTGCTTGTGTGGGCAAGCGCCGCGCCGTTGTCGGCCGTTGTCCAGTGCGGCAATCAGTGCGAGCGCAAGCTTCCGCCGGTGCCGGAGCCGGCGCGTCCGCCAGGGCCGCGCACCATCGTCGTGACGGAACAGGGCCGGCCGCGCCTGCAGATCGGGCTTGCGCGGCCCAGCTCCGCCGGCCCGGCCGTGTCCCTAGGCGTGGCCTACGCGCCCGGCGCCGCCGCGGAATGGACGGGCGCCGGAGGCGCGCCGCTGATCGGGAGCGGCTGGACGCTCACGTTCCCCTGCCTTGCGGCGGCGGACGAGGAGGATCCGCCGCGCGTCGTCGTTTTCATCCATGAGGGCATCGAGCGCTGCGAGTTCGCGCGCCTGCCCGACGGCTGTTCGTACGCGAGCGCGCGGATGCCGTCCCTGCGGCTGCGGCGCGACGATGAGGACCGCTTCGAGCTGCGGGACCTGTGGGGCGACGCCGTCATCTGCGCGGGCTTCACGTCGCGCTGGCCCGCGCCCCAGCGCGGCAAGCCGCTCGCCTACGCGAATCCGTACTTCGACGGCGAGCGCGCCGCTGCGTTCCGTTGGTCCGAAGAGGGCCTGTTGGACCAAATCGTCGATGCCTCCGGCCGCGTGTGGGAATTCGCCTACGCGGACGACCTGCTGCGCGAGGTTCTGGTGGCGCGGCGCGACGGCCTGCCGCTGGCAAGCGCGGAGTTTCTGTACGGCCCCCGCGTCGCGGAGGATCCGGCCGCCGAGGACGGCCTGGTCGCCGTGACGCACACCCTGCCCGGCGGCACGGCGCATCGGGCCGCGCACGTGTTTCGATACCATGCCGAGGGCGTTCAAGCCGGCCTGCTCGCGTACGTGCTCGAGCCGGACGCGGTGGTGGAACTGGGCGGACCGGCGGCGGCCCTGCGCGCCGGCGAGGCCGAGGTCGCCGCGCGCGCCGGCGCCGCCTTCGCGTACGCGCGGAGCGGCTCTCCTTCCGAAGTCGTCGTGTCCGCCTTCCGGGGGCCGGCGTGCTCGGCCTGCGCGACGGCGGGATGGTACGAGTTCGAGTACGTGCGCAACCCGGCGCCGGCCGACGCCGCGGACTGGGCCGTCCAGGTGATTCAGCGCAATCCCGAGGGCAGCACGACCCTGGCGGACTTCAACGGCCGCGGCCAGCTTCTCAACCTGGTGCGCGCGGCGTCCGACGCGGACGGCGTCGCGCACGAGGTCGAGACCTATCGCTACGACGCCGCCGGGCGCCTGGCGATGATCGTGTATCCCGCCGGGGCGCTCGGGTACGACGGCCGGCTTCACCAGAGCGTGCCCGTGGAAGGCCGGAGCGAAGGCACGGTCCGGGCCTTCGCCTACGACGCGGCCGGACGCCTGGTGGGCGAAAGCCTCGGCGCGACGAGGATGCTGTTCACGCCCGTCAAGGACGGATGGGTGACGCTGCGGACCTACGCCTACGAAGGCGACGCCCCCTGGCCCGCGGTCACGCGCGAATATCCGCTCCCCGGGCAGGGACCGGCCGCGGTGTCGGCCAGCCACGAGTTCCTGGGGCCTGCAGCGGGTCTGCGCCTCGTGCGGCGTGTGGAGCGGCTTCCCGCCGTTCCCGAGAGCCAGAACGGCTCCGGCCTGCCGGCGGTGCGCGAGCAGCGCTTCGACCCCGACACCGGCGCGCTGGTGAAAGAGATCGATGCCAACGGGCGCGCCGTCGAATATGCCTACGACGACGAGACCGGCGTCCTCGTGCGGGAGACGACCCCGTCGGGCGTCACGCGGTGGTTCGTCGATCCCTGGGGGCAAATCGAGGCGAAGGAACACCCCGACGGCGTCCGCGAGATCACCTATCGCGCTTGGCTGCCGCCCGGGCGCATCGCCTCCCTGACCTACCGCGAGGCCGGACCGGAGGCGCGCGGACCGGTGGCGATCGTCGTTCAGGACCTTGGCGGGCGGGTGTTGTCCAGCGCCGTCGGAAGCCCCGCGCCGGGGCTCAGGCCGGAGGAGGCGCTGATCGAAGGCGCCGGCGATCTGGCGGATCTCTGGCGCGGCGAACTGGCGGATCACGACGACCGCGTCTACTCCGCCGGCCGGCTTCAGGAGCTGATCGCGCGCTCGGGCGACTCGATCGCCGTCACGCGCTACGCCTACGATGCGGCGGGGCGCCTGGCCGCCGTCGTCACCCCGGACGAGACCGCCGTGCTTTACACCTACGACGCGATGAGCCGCCTCCTGCGGGTGTACGAGGGCCGCGTGAACGGCGCGACCGCGTTCACGCTCAGGGAGCGGCGCGCCTACGACGCGGCGGGACGCCTGGCGGCGGTGCGCGCCTTCAGCGAGGATCCCGGCGCGGCCGAGGGCACGGCCGGCGCCGTCACCGAGTTCGTCTACGACTGGCGCGGCCGGCGCGTCGAGCAGCGCGACCCCGACGGCGAGGGGCTCACATGCGCCGCGCGCAGGTTCGTCTACGACAACCTCGACCGTGTGATCGAGCTGCACGCGCGGCCCCGCGGAGCGACGGGCTTCAGCCTGGTCCGGACGTGGGATTACGATGTGCGCGGCCGTGTGTGGCGCGAAGCGGAGGTGAACGTGGAGAATCCGCGCCTGCGCCAAACGACGCGCTACTGGCACGATGCGGAGCAGGGCCGCTGCAAGACGCTCGGGCCGGGCGGCGGTTTCACGAAGGAACTGCGCGACGAGGCCGGTCGAATCGCCGCCGTGTACGCCGGCGTCGATCCACGCGACGGCGCCGAGGGCGAGCCCTACGCCGAGGCGGTCGGCGCCGCGGGGCTCCTCGACGACACCATCCTCGAGGAAGAGCACTACGCCTACGACGCCGGCGGGCGCGAAACGCTCGTGACGCACCGCATGCGTCCGGCCGCGGGCCGCGCGCCGGCGGGACCGGCGGCGCTCCAGACCGCGGTCTGGTACGATCCGCTGGGCCGCGTCGCGCATATCGCCGTCCAGGGCGGCGATGCGTGGCGCGTCCGGCCGGCCGGCGTGCCTGCCGCGGGCGCCGGCGTGCTGCGCACCGATCTGTCCTACGATTCCTTCGGCCGCCTGCGCGGGACGAGGTACCCCGACGGCCGCGTCCTGTGCCGGGAGTACGACGCGCGAAGCCGCGCGATCGCGGAGATCGAGGCCGGTCCGGGAGGCGGCGAGCCGCGCGTTCGCACCGAATACACCTACGACGGCGCCGATCGCGTGGTGCGCGAGCGCGTCGATTTCGGCGACGGCGAACCGCCCCGGGAGACCGCGTACGAGTACGGCGTCCGGCTCACGGGCGCGTTTCCGTCGGCGCTGGCAAGCGGCCGGCTGCTGGCGGAAATCCGCTACCCGGATCCCGCCACGGGGATGGCCGGCTCCAGGCCCGAGGATCGCGAGCGTTTCGCCTACGATGCCCAGGGGCGCATCGTCCGCCGCCTGAGTCCGGCCGATCCGGACGGCGGCGCCGTGCTCCATGAGTACACCTACGACGGCATGGGACGCCTGCTCGTGGACAGCGTCGCCGCGGTTGCATCGTCCACCGACACCGGCATTCGCTGCGTCGCCCGCGCCTACGACGGGTGGGGGCGACTTGCGCGGGTGACGGCCCACGGGGACGCGCGGCCCGGCGGCGCCGTTCGCAACGAGGTCGCTTGGGAGTACAACGGCTTCGGCCAGATCACGAGCGTGCGCCAGGCGCATGACGGCGCCTGCGACGCCGCCTCGCCCGCGGTGCGCTGCGTGTGGTCGGAAGCCGCGGGCGGCGACGGCTTGAGCCGGCTCAGGCGGCTCGTCCATCCCGAGGCCGAGGGCGAGGAGATGGCGCTGGACTACCGCTACGAGGGGGAGGGCGCCGAGGCGGCCGACCGCGCTTTCGGGCGGGCGCGGGGCATCAGCGCCGCGTTCCTGGGCGGGCGTTCGGTGGCGTCCTACGCCTATCAGGGTCTCGCCACGCCGGTGGCGCGGGATACCGCCGCGGCCTGGCCGGGATTCGCGCTGCGGCGGGAATGCGCGTTCGACGATTTCGGGCGCGTGCGATCCGCCGCGACGGCGCTCGCCTGGGAGGGCAGGCCCCTGCTTGCCATCGGCGGCACGCGCTACGCCTACGACGACGGCGGGCGCGTCACCGAGGAGTCCGACACGGGGCTCGCGCGGCGCGCCGGCGGCGACCGCCTGCGGGGCTACGACGAGCGGGGAAGACTGGTCCTGTGGGCCGAGGGAGACCGCGCGCAGGGCGTGCTCGGCAACGTCCGCGCCACGGAACGCTGGCGCCTTTCAGGCAGCGGCAACTGGGAGGAGCACGCCCGCGACGGCGTGGCCGAAGAACGCGTGCACGATCTGCGCGACGCGCTGGATGCGCTGGGCGGCATTCCGTGCGCGCACGACGGGGAGGGCAACGTCACGAGGGCCGCGGGCATGCGCTGCACCTACGATGCGTGGAATCGGTTGACCGCCTTCGAAGCCGGCGGCGTCGAAGGCCGCATCGCGCGCGACGGACTGGGGCGCCCCGTGCGCGAGACCATCGTGGCGGGCGGGGCGGTGGAACGTACGCGCGATCTTTACTACCGGCATCCGTGGCAGCTTGCGACCATGATCGAGCGCGCGGGGGCGGTCGAGACCCGGGAGGACTACGTTTGGGGGCTCGAGCACGAGGACGAGCTTATCCTGGCGTACCGGCGGACGGGCGCCCGGCGCGAGGTCTTCCACTACGTGCAGGACGCGCTCTGGAACGTCACGGCCGTCCTGAACGAAATCGGCCTTCCCATCGAACGTTACACCTATTCGCCCTACGGCGTCGCGCGCATTTGGGACGGCGCGTTCCGGCGCGAGCGCGCCGCGAGCGCCGTCGGCGCCGCGGCGCAATTCCAGGGCCGCCGACTCCACGGGCCGCCGGCGCTCGGGGTCTACGATTTCCGCTACCGGGCGTACCGGCCGCGCCTCGGCCGGTTCCTACAGCGCGATCCGGCGCGCATTCCCTACGGGCACAATCTTTACGCGGCGCCCTTCGGGGCTTCGTTCCTCGATCCGTACGGGCTGAAGCCGCGGCTGCGCAACTGCTGGACCGCCGACCACCCGATCCTGGAGGCCAGCCTCGGCGCGGGGCTCGTCATCCAGGGGGAATTCCTGGTGCGGTCGACGGTCTGCGAGTGCTGCAACCGGCAGGATCAGTGGGTGAAAAAGGGCTGGATTGAGAGCGGGGTCACGGCCGGCCTGTCGGTGGGATTGGGCATCGCGCAGCACTTCACCGTGGCCGGCCACAAGTTCGGGGTGCACTTCGAGCTGGCCAACGTGAAAATGCTCCAGTGCACCGGCTCGGTGATCGCCGACAGGTGCACGCCGATGGTGTCCCCTTGCGTGACCTGCAGCCGGAGCGCCGGCTTCGGCGTGCCGGTTCTGGCCCTCGACCTGGGCTTCGCGGCGGTGTCCGGCGGAGCGCAGTTCGCCATCGAGGCCGAGATCACCATCTGCTACGCCGACCAGCGGGTCCAGATCACCGCCTCGCTGTGCTACGGATGGGAGGCATCCGTCGAGATGAGGATTTTCTGGTTGCGCCGAGTATTCGCGTTGGCAGGGCAGAAGACCTGCGTCAGACGCGTTTTCTGAAGACGGCGGCGCGGCGCGGCGGCGCGGGCGGCCGCCGCGCCGCGTCTCTCTATGGGGCGCCGCGGGCGCTAGACGCACATCCTCAGGATTTCGGCGACCTCCTTGGGGCCGAGATCCTCGTGCTCGCCGAGCTTGACGCCGCGGCGGTCGAGGCGGGCGGCGACGACCTCGGCGGCCTCCGCGGGGATGCCGTACTCCGACAGGCGGGTCCGCATGCCGACGGCGCGAAAGAAGCGTTCGGTGCCCGCGATCGCCTTGAGGATGAGCGCGTCGCCGGCGGGGCCCGTCAAGCGCATGACGCGCCGGGCGTATCGGAGGAGCTTCGTGCGCTTGCGCCGCCGCTGGTGCCGGAGGAGGGCCGGCAGCACGACGGCCAGGGATTGGGCGTGATCGATCCCGTACAGCGCCGTCAGCTCGTGGCCGATCAAGTGCGTGGCCCAGTCCTGGGGCACGCCGCAGCCGATCAGGTCGTTGAGGGCCTGGGTGGCGCACCACACGAGGTTGGCGCGGGCCTCGTAGTCGCGGGGGTGCTTCAGCGTTCTGGGCCCCTCCTCCATGAGCGTGACGAGCAGGGCCTCGGCCTGCCGGTCTTGGAGCGGCGCGTCCACATCGTAGGTCGCGTACTGCTCCATGACGTGGACGAAGGCATCGACGATGCCGTTGGTCACCTGCCGTTTCGGGAGGGAGAAAGTCGTCGCGGGGTCGAGGATCGAAAAGCGCGGATACACCAGGGGGCTCGTGAAAGCGAGCTTCTCCCGGGAGGACTCCCGGGAGATGACCGCGCCGCCGTTCATCTCCGAGCCCGTGGCGGGCAGCGTGAGCACGCAGCCGAGGGGCACCGCCGCGGCGACCGCGGCATCCGCGGCGAGGATGTCCCAGGGATCCCGACCTTTGAAGGGAACCGCCGCGGCGATGAACTTCGTGCCGTCGAGAACCGAGCCGCCCCCGACGGCGAGGAGGAACTTGACGCGTTCCTTGCGCGCCAGCGCGACGGCCCGCATCAAGGTCTCGTAGCGCGGGTTGGGCTCGATGCCGCCGAACTCCCGCGGAGCGCGGCCGCGGAGCGCGGCCTTGACCTCGTCGTAAACCCCGTTGCGCTTGATCGAGCCCCCGCCGTAAGTCATGAGGACCGGGACGCCGCGGGGCACCAGTTCGGCGAGCTCGGCGATGGAGCCTTTGCCGAACACCACCTTCACCGGATTGTGAAACTCGAAGTTCTGCATGCCGTGTCCTTTCCGGGCCCCCCGCGCGGGCTCAACCGCCGCTTCGAGGGTATCGTAGCGGCGCGCCGCGGATCCGGCAAGGCGCTGACCGAGGACGGACGCTAGGCGATCTCGGCCGCGACGCCGTCGAGCGCCGCGAGCGCCTCGGCGGCGCTGCCGTGGCGGCGCGCGGGGTCCTTCGCCAGCAGCGTGTCGACGAAGGCCGCGAGCGCGGGCGGGAGATCGGGCTTCAGCGCGGCGATGGGCGGCGCCGCCGTTTCCGAGATCTTCCGGATGACTTCGACGGCGTCGGCGCCGGTGAACGGCAGCCTGCCGGCGAGCATCTGGAACAGAATGCAGCCGATCGCGTACAGATCCGCGCGGCGGTCGACGCGCCGGCCGCGGAGCTGCTCGGGCGCCATGTAGCCGATGGTGCCGATCAGCATGGAGTATCTGGTCAGAGCCGGCGGCCCGATCACCTTGCCCATGCCGAGGTCGGCCACCACGGGCTCGCGGTTCTCCCGGAGGAGCACGTTGGCGGGCTTCATGTCCCGGTGCACGACTCCCGCGGCGTGGATGGCGCCGATGCCCCGCAAGACGCCCCGCGTCAGGCGCAGGGCGTCGGGGAGCGTCCAGGGGGTTCCGGCGGCCAGGCGCGCCTTCAGGTCGCCGCCGGACACGAACTCCATTGCGAGATAGAGGACCGGCTCGGCGCCGAACCCGAGGAGCCGCACGACGTTCGGGTGGGAGATCGCGCGCAGAATTTTGGCCTCGCGGAGGAAGCGCGCCGCGCGGCCGTCGTTCGCGCCGTCTGCGGGGGGTGTGAGGCATTTCAGGGCGATGTACTCCCCGCCGCGTTCCGGGTCGACCGCCTTGTACACTCTCGCGAAAGCGCCGGCGCCGATGGGCGCGACCACCCGGTAGCGGCCGATGCGCCCGTGCTCGGGCGGCTCGCGCCGGCCGCCGGGCGGCCGCGCGGTGCGCCGGGGAGGCTTCGGGACGAAGGCGGTGTCGCCTCCGGCTTTGAAGCTCCCATCGAGACGGGGTGAATCACGGTGTGTCATTGGAAATCGTTGCTCCAGCGCGGAACCGGCCGCTTGTGGAAGAAAGTCTACTAGCTTACTGGTGTATGTCAAGTTCGCGGCGCCGGTCGGTCCGCCGCGGCGGGCCCGGGCCGTCCGTTGGGGCGGCGCGGCTCATCCGCTACAATCGCGGCTCCCGCCGGGAGCGAGGCCCGCGGGAAAGAAGCGCGATATCCGGAGGTTGCATGGCGCGGGCGTTTTTGTTCGACCTGGACGGCACGCTGCTCGATTCGGAGATTCTGTGGGTGGATGCGGTGCGCGGGGCGCTCGTCGAAAAGGGCTGCCCCGTGACGGCGGAGGAGGCGCTCGCGCTGGTGTACGGGCGGTCGTGGGGCGACATCTATGCGCAAGTCCGCGACGACTATCCGGGCGTGTATCCGTCGCGCGAGGCCATGAGCGAGCGCACGTGCGCGCTTTTCGAGGACCTCAAGCGCACCCGCGACATCCGCATCGAGTCGTCGATCCGCCTTCTGGCGGCGCTCGGGGAGCGCCACCCCGTGGCGATCGTTTCAGGCTCGAGCCGCCGCATGATCGCCGAGAGCATCGCGTTCATGGGAGTGGAGCCCTACGTGCGGCTCTACCTCGGCAGCGAGGACTATCCCGCGGGCAAACCCGACCCGGCCTGCTTCCTCCTTGCGGCGCGGCTGCTCGGCGTGCCGCCGGCGGCGTGCGTCGTGTTCGAGGATTCCACGGCGGGGGTGCGCGCGGCGAAGGCGGCCGGCATGCGCTGCGTCGCCCTGCGCCGCCCCGGGCGCCCGCCGCAGGATCTTTCCGAGGCGGACGAGGTCTTGGCCGATCTGGGCGCGTTCCGCCCCGAGCCTTGCGCCGAGGAAGCCGCCGGCGGCTGACGCGCGGGATTTCAGGAGACCGCGACGCGCTCGCGCTCCAGGGGGGCCCCGATGATCTTGCGCTGCGTCTCGGCGAAGAGAGCGACCAGGTCCTTCTCGCTCAGGGCGATCCGATCCAGCGACGCGCGGAATTGCCGCCGGTCGATGGTCCGGTAGCCCACGCGGTAGCCGAATTCGGCGGTCACGGACGCGGCCACGTTCAGCATGTGAAGCAGCGGCCGCGATGCCATGGCCTCGGGGCGGTGGTGCTCGCGGACGGCGAGCCTGAGCATGGCCGGGAATTGCCACTTGCGGGCGTAGATGCCGCCGAGCGTCGTGTGGGTGATGCCGAAGTATTTCTCCTCGAGGGTCTCCATGTGCTCCCGGCGCGAGAAGGATTCGCCGACGACGCAGCGGTAGGCCGCCGGGTTGTTCAAGAACAGGATATAGACGCCGATGTTGTGGAGCAGCCCGGCCAGGTAGGCCTCGCCGGGGAACGGGTAGCGGATCTTCAGGGCGATCTTCTCGCAGATGTCGGCGCAGACCTGGTCGTGCCGCCAGCAGTCGTGCCAGTAGTAGTTGCTGCGCGGGAAGTACAGGTTCCGCGCCGCCTCCGGCAGGAGGAGGCAGCGCGCCTGGAACGGCCCGAGCAATTGGACGAGGCGCTGGAGCGTGAGATCCTCGCGCTCGATCTTGATGTTGCTGAGGGTGAGGAGCCGCAGAACCTTGGCGGTGAGCAGCGGCTCCTGGGCGAGCACGCCGCAGATGCCGGGCTGCCGGGTGCCCGGGCGGCTGTAGATTTCGAAGATCGCGGCTGGCACGTGGGGGGCCACCGCGATGTGCGTGATGTCCGGCCCCGCCGGTTCGCACGCCTCGGTCACCTTGATGCTGCTCTTGCGGATGACGCCCCTCTCCAGCAGATCCCGCAGGCCTTCCGCCGCCGCCCGGGGGCCGCGCGAGCTCGCCAGCAGGATGCGGTCCACCGTGAACCCGCTGTCGACGAGGCCGAGGATCTCCCCTTCTTCGTCGTTCGACGCCGCGTCCGGCGCGTCCTTCTCCCGATGCAGGATGACATTGCCCTCGGGGAACAGCGTGCGCGCGTAGCGGTGATCGTCGGCGCGTTTGGCGGCCTCGAGAATCACCGCCGGGGCCGAGACCAGGCCGCCGGCGGGGGGCGCGAAGGGCAGCGGCAGGTCATCGAACACGAAAGTCGCCTCGCGCCACGCCATGATTTCGTTGAGCACATCGAAGATCTGCGCCCGCACGGCGGCGTTGAGCTGGGCGGTGGAAATCCGACCCGCGCCGACGAGCTTCTGACCGATATGGCTGGGGCCGAGGGAGCGCAGCTCGGCCGCGGTTCCCAGTTCGTCCGGCGTCAGGAAGCCCAGGCGGATCATGAAGCTGCCCAGGCGGCGCGACTCCTCGCTCGCGGTCGCGCACACCAGATCGCCCTCGTGAAAGACGAACCCCCGGTCGCCCTCCTGCGCCACGACGGTGAGGACGCCGGTCATGCGGCGCTGGTTGAGGAGCGCGATGAGATCGAGGATGCCGAAAGTGTGCAGATTGCCGTGAAAACTCATGCTGACTCTGTGCGCGCTGCCCGGATCGCGCGCGGCGGCGCGCGCCGCCGCCGCGGCCGGCCGAAGCATCGGCGCCCCCCGCTGTGCCGGGGCGGTGTTGTCGACCCACCCGAGAAGTGTACGATGGCGGCGGCGCGCGCCGCACACGGGGGCCGGCGGCGCCGGCGGAAGCGGCGATTATCGGCCCGTGCACGCCTCGGCGCGGGGACGGCGAGGTGCTACACTCTGGTGTATGTCGCGGGCCGCCCCGGGCGCGGCTCCCGCGGCGGGTCACCGGAGGAGGCCGGCATGAACCAATGGATCTCACGGCGGGGAACCTGGGCGGTTTTGAGCGGGCTCGTGTGCCTTGCGGGCTGTCAGGACTCTCCGCCGCGCAGGGACATCGATTTCGGTCCGCAGGCGCTGCGCCCGTGGCGGGCGGTGCGGGGCGTCGAGCATTACGGGCGCGGCGAGATCGGTTTGGTCCTCGCCGGCGATGCCGAGATCTGTCTGCCCTTCGGCGTCGTCGGGGCGCAGGTCGCGCGCCTCGCCGAGGAGGGCAGGGAGGTCGAGCTCTGCGCGCTGGAATGCGGATCGCCCGAGGAGGCCTTCGGCGCCTTCGCCGCGCTGCGCGCCGCGAAAGGCATCGGGCGCAACGTCGCCGCCGGGGCCGCGGCGGCGCTGCGCGACGGCGTGCTTCGGGCCTGGAAGGGACGGTACGTCGTTATCGTCACCAACGTCGCGGGCATGGCGGACGACGATCTGGTTCGTGCGGCCGGCGCGGTGCTCGCGCCGCTGGCGGAGCCGAGCCGCCTGCCGCCCCTCGTCCAGGCGCTGCCGCGGCGCAACTTGATGGCGGGCAGCGAGCTTGCCTTCGCGGACCGCCGGACGCTGGCCCTCGCGTGGGACTCCGGCGGGGAGGATCTGCTGCGCCTCGGCGACTGGGGCGTCGATGCGCCCGCCGCCGAGGGGGCTCTGGCGCAATACGTGTTCGACCGCTGCGACGGGACCCTGTGCGTCATCGCCTACAAGGATCGCGACCGCGCGGCGGCGGTGGAGAAGGACTATGTCGAGCGCCTGCGCAAAGACGCGACCCTCTACCGGCACACCGAACGCTTCCACGAGATGCAGCGTAAGGATGGCGCGACGGCCTTGGCGAGCCGGCGCGGCGCATACCTCGTGCTAGTGCCGCCGACGAGGGCGCCCGCGGCCATGAAGACGGTTGCGGGCGAGCTCCTGCGCGCGCTGCCCGCGGACCGCGGGTGAGGGCGAGGAGACCGGCGCGGATCGGAAAGGAGATCGGCGGACATGCATCCTCTTGCAGAGGAACTCAATCGGATCATCGCGGAAAACAATCCGGCGGTCGCGCGGCTCCTGAGCCCGCGCGGGCGGAGGCTCTTTTTCCCCAAGGGCATTCTGAGCCAGTCGGCGGAGGCCAAGGAAAAGGCGCACCGCGCCAACGCGACCATCGGCATCGCGACCGACGGCAGGGAGCCCCTGTATCTGAAGTGCATTCACAAGCACTTCCGGGATGTGCCTCCGGCGGAGATCTACCCTTACGCCCCCTCGACCGGCAGGCGGGACCTGCGCGAGGCATGGCTCGCGAAGCTGCTCGAGGAGAATCCCAGGCTTGCGGGCAAGCCGCTCAGCCTCCCCGTCGTGACGAGCGGACTGACCCACGGCCTCAGCGTGGTCGGCGACCTCTTCGCGGGGGAGGACGATGTGATCTTGGCGCCGGACAAGTTCTGGGGCAACTACCGCCTGATCTTCGAGGTGCGCCTGGGCGCGCGGATGGCGACGTTCCCGCACTACGACGCGGCGGGCGGCTTCAATGTCGAGGCGCTCGGGAACGCGCTGCGCGCCCGCCCCGCCGATTCCAAGACCATCGTGCTCCTCAATTTCCCCAACAACCCCACGGGCTACGCGCCGACGCACGAGGAAGTCGAGCGCCTGACGGCGACGCTGGTCGCGGCCGCCGCCGAGCGCGACATTCTGGCGGTGTTCGACGACGCCTACTTCGGCCTCTTCTACGAGAAGGAGTGCTGCACCGAGTCGGCCTTCGCGCCGGCTTGCGATGGCGCCCGGCGGCTCCTGTGCGTCAAGGCCGATGCGGCCACGAAGGAGGAGTTCGTGTGGGGCTTTCGCTGCGGGTTCCTGACCTTCGGCCTGCGCGACGGGACGAAGGCGCTCTACGAGGCCCTCGAGAAGAAGGTCGCCGGCGCCGTGCGCGGCTCGGTCTCCAACGTCGCGCTCATCGCGCAGACGCTCATCCTCCGGGCCTTGAAGGATCCCGCCTTCCGGGGGGAGCAGCAGGCCGCCCGCGCCGTCCTCGCGCGGCGCGCGCAGCGCGTCCGGGAAGTCGCGCGCCGCCCCGCGTACCGTGACGCGTGGGATGTCTACCCCTTCAACGCGGGCTATTTCATGTGTCTGCGCCTGAAGGGTGTCGACGCCGAGGCGCTCAGGATTCATCTCCTTGACCGCTACCAGGTGGGCACGATCGCGACGAGCGCGGAAGACCTGAGGGTCGCGTTCTCGTCGGTGCCGATGGAGCAGATCGAGGAGGTGTTCGAGGTGATCGCAAAGGGGGTGCGGGAGCTCAGGAAGGCGTGAGTCGGGCCGCGGGCCGGCATCGGGCGGCGTCTTGTCGCGGGGGCCGGCCGCGGGTACGATCGAGGGCGCCGCGGCGGCGCGCGCCGCCGGCCGGCGGGAGGCGGGCCGCATGCGGGAATCGCGGGTGCGTCGCTGGGCGTCATGGTGCTGCTTCGCGTGCGCGTGCGCGGGCGGCGCGGCGGACCTTCCGCCCGACCTGCGCGAGGTCGTCTTCGCGGTGCGGGCGCCCGGCACCGATCCCCACTGGTACGCGAACTTCGGGTATTGGAGTTCCGACGTCGCGCAGAAAATGTACGGCAAGGACGGTGGGCGGGTCTGCGCCGTCGACGTCCGGACCAAGACGTGCCGGGTGCTCCTCGACGATCCGCGGGGCGGCGTGCGCGACACCGCGGTCAGCCACGACGGGACCCGTATTCTCTGCTCCTATCGCAAGGGCGGCACGCACCACTACAACCTATACGAAATGCGCGCCGACGGTTCGGACCTCAGACAGCTCACGAGCGGGCCCTACGACGACATCGAGGCCGCCTACCTTCCGAACGGGGACATTGTGTTCTGCTCTTCGCGCTGCCACCGCTGGGTGAGCTGCTGGCACACGCAGGTGGCCGTCATGTACCGGATGGATGCCGATGGCGGCGGCCTGCGGCCGATCTCGTGCAGCAACGAGCACGACAACACGCCCGCCGTGTTGCCGGACGGGCGCATCCTTTTCACCCGCTGGGAGTACATCGACCGCAACCAGGTGACGTTCCACCATCTCTGGACCGTCAATCCCGACGGCACCGGCCAGATGACGTACTTCGGCAACATGCACCCGGGGATCGTCATGATCGATGCGAAACCGATCCCCGGCACCCACAAGGTCGCGGCGATCTTCTCGCCCGGACACGGCGCGACGGAGCATGTCGGCGCCCTCACGGTGCTGGACTGCAAGGCCGGCCCCGACGAGCGCGGCCGGGCGCGGAACGTTCCCGGCGCTCCCGGCTGGGTGCGCGACCCGTATCCGCTTTCGGAGCGGTTCTTCCTGGCCGCTCAGCGCCACGCGCTTTTGCTGGTGGATGCCCAGGCCCGCCGCTGCACGGAGCTTTACGCCCTCTCGGAGGACGACCGCGCCGCGGGTCTGGAGCTGCACGAGCCCTGGCCCCTGGCGCCGCGGCCGCGGGAGCGCGTGATCCCCGACCGCGTCGACCGGACGCAACCGACGGGGCGGCTCGTGCTCCAGGACGTGACGCGCGGCCGCGCGATGGAGGGCGTCGCGCCCGGAGAGATCGTGAAGCTGCTGGTGATCGAGTCGCTCCCCAAGCCGGTCAACTTCAGCGGCGGCCCGGATATGCTCTCGTGGCTCGGCACGTTCACGCTGGAGCGGATCCTGGGAACCGTGCCCGTCCTGCCCGACGGGTCGGCGTACTTCGAGCTCCCCGCCGAACGCCCGGTGTTCTTCGTGGCGCTCGATGCGCAGGATCGGTCGGTGAAGCGCATGCAGAGCTTCACCAGCGTGATGCCCGGGGAGACGACCGGCTGTGTCGGGTGCCACGAACCGCGGACGCTCGCCCCCGCGAACCGCGGCGCGCCCCTCGTGGCGGCGCTCAAGGCGCCGCCCAGCGCGCCGGCGCCCATCCAGGGCCTTCCTGACGTGATCGACTTCCCGCGGGACATCCAGCCGATTCTCGATGCGCGCTGCGCCGGATGCCACAACCCGAAGGACCGCCGGGGCGATGTCGTCCTGACGCGGGGCCGCGGCGTCACGTTCTCGCCCGCGTACTGGACCCTGATCGCGCGCAACCAAGTCGCCGACGGCGCCAACGGCTACGGCAACCGGCCGCCGCGGACGATCGGCTCTTCCGCCAGTCCGCTCATGGGGAAGATCGACGGGAGCCACCACGGCGTCGCGCTGCCGGAGAACGAGCGGCGCCTGATCTGGGCGTGGATCGAGACGGGCGCGACCTACGCGGGCACCTACGCCGCGCTGGGCACGGGCACGGTGTCGCCCGGGCCCGCCATGCGGGCCGTGCAGGAAGTCTTCGGCGAACGTTGCAGCGCCTGCCACGCGTTGTCCGACGAGGATGCCGCGGGCGGGAAAATCGTCTTCCCCGCGGCGCCGCGGCACGGCCCGAACTGGCAGCGCGTGATCCTTCCGGACGACCCGGCGGCGCGGCTCGCCGCCGAGATCCTCTTCAACTTCCTGGACCCGGCGGCCTCGCCGGTGCTTCTAGGCCCGCTGGCCCGCGCCGCGGGCGGCTGGGGCACGTGCAACGGCGCCGTCCTGCGTCTCACGCGCCCTTCGGAGCGCGGTCCGGAGAATTCCACGCCCGTGTTCGCCGGCACCGACGATCCGGCTTATCGGAGAATTCTGGCGGGGATCGCGAAGGCGGGCGAGCACCTGCGCTCGGGCGCGTGCTTCGACATGCCGGACTTCAGGCCCAACCCGCACTACGTGCGCGAGATGCGGCGTTTCGGGATTCTGCCGCCCGTCCCCGATCCGGCGCGCGACACCTTCGATGGCTATGCGCTGGACCGCGCGTTCTGGCGGTCGCTGTGGTATCGCCCGCCGGCGGCCGCGGGCATGAACGCGGTGGGACAATGAAGCGCGCCGTGGCGGTGATCGGCGCCTCGCAGGCCGGCGCCGCGGAGCTCGAGCTCGCCCGGCGCGTGGGGACGTTGCTGGCGCGCGAAGGTCTCGCGGTGGTCTGCGGCGGTTTGGGAGGCGTCATGGCGGCCGCATGCGAGGGGGCGAAGGCCGCCGGAGGGATCACGGTGGGGATCCTGCCCGGGCGGGAGAAACTCGCGGCCAACCCGTACGTAGACATCGCCCTCCCGACGGGGCTCGGCGAGGCCCGCAACGCGCTCGTCGCGCTGGCGGGCGACGCGGTGATCGCCATCGGCGGCGGCTTCGGCACGTTGAGCGAAATCGCCCTCGCCTTGCGGGCGGGGAAAACGGTGGCCGCTCTCGCCGGCTGGGAACTGGCCGAGACGCACATGGAGGGGGCGCCGTACCTGCGGGCGGCCACGCCCGAGGAGGCCGTCGCCGCGGCCGTCGCGGCCGTCGCGCGGGGGTGAACCGCGGCCCCCGCCCCGATGTGTCGGCGGGCCGCGGAGCATCCTATACTTGGAGAGCGCGGCCGGACCGCCGCGCCCGCGGCGGGCGGGTCCCGTGTTTCCGCCGCCGCGCTCGAATCCTTCGATCCGCCTGGAGAGGACTTTGCGCATGCAACGCCGCACGCACGCCGCTTTCGCCGCCGCGCTCGTCCTGTGCGCCGCCCGCGCCGATGACGGAACCGCGGGCCCCAAGCGCCGCGAAATCAGCATTCTCTACAACGTCAACAACGGGGGATACGTCGAGCCCTGCGGCTGACCGAAGAAGCAGATCAAACTGGGCAGTTTGTCCAGACGCACGACGGTGATCAAGCAGCTCAAGGCCTCGGGCGCCCAATTTCTCCTCGTTGACGGCGGCAACGCGCTCTTCGGCGCGACGCCCTGGAATCCCCGCGACCCGCGGGTCGGCCAGTTGATGGAGAAGGCCAAGGTCATTATCGCGAGCTACAACCGCATGGGATACCACGCCTTGGCCGTCGGGGTGGGCGAGATCGGCATGGGGGTGGAGCACCTGAAGGAGTTGGAGAAGCTCATGGAGTTTCCGCTCCTGTGCGCCAACCTCGTCGATTCCGCCTCCGGCGCCCCCGTTTTCAAGCCCTCCGCCGTGGTCACGGTCGGCGGGGTCAAGGTGGGGCTTTTCGGCGTCCTCATGTCCACGATCAACGCGACCTACCTGGAACGCGTGGCGCCGGGCGCGGTGCTGGAAAACAGCGTCGCCGCGGCGAAGAAGGCCGCCGCGGAACTCAGGCCGCGGGTCGATCTCGTGGTCGGGCTGTGCCACGCGAACGACGACGAGAACCGGACCCTGCTGGCGGAATGCGCCGCCATCGACGCGGTCGTCGATCCGTACTGCTTCAGCGGGGCGTCCCGGGTGTGGATTCCCGATGACGGCGATCTGGAGTGGGTGAACGGCAGGGCGCTGCTCCGCGGAGACGGCCAGGGGGCGCGGCTGGGGCGCTTCGACGTGTGCCTGGGCGCGGGCGCGCCTTTCGTGCCCTGGGACCGCTACCAAGCGGCGTACGAGAAGAAGGCGCAGGGCGGGACCCTCGCGCCGGACGAGGCGGCGACGCTCGCGGACGGCGAGCGCCGGCACCTGGGCGGCCTCACCACGATACCGATTTACCCGCACTTCGCCGAGGCGCCGGAGATCAAGGCGATGGTGGAGCGCTTCCGGGCCTCGACGCGGTTCGTGACGGGCGACGTCGAGAAGGAGCAGGCGCTGGCGCGCGAACGCTTCTTGACGGCGGAAGCGTGCAAGCCCTGCCACCAGGAGAACTACGCCGCCTGGCGGAAGACCGCCCACGGCCGGGCCTATGCGACGCTCCAGAAGACGGGCGACGAGTTCCGCTACGACTGCCTGCCGTGCCACAGCGTGGGTTACGGCGAGGCTTTCCTCGATGCCCACAAGGTCGGGCCCTACAAGGATGTCCAGTGCGAGAGCTGCCACGGCACGAACCCGGAGCACGGGCGCGAGCCGGAGAAGCACCGCTGGCCGGCGGTCACGGAAGGCAACTGCCTGGTGTGCCACAACCCGGAGCACCTCGGCATGCCCTTCGACTTCGGCGCCAAGGTGCACGAAGCGCCGTGCTGCCGGGTGCCGCCTGGGTTCGGAAAGATTGCGCCCTCCCCGGAGAAAGGCGCGGCGCCGGGCGGGCGGCCCTAGACCGACTCCACGCGCGTCACCTCGGGCACTTCCTGCCGCAGGCGGGCCTCGACCACGTTCTTGAGGGTGTGCGCCGCCATCGGGCAGCCGCCGCACGCGCCGCTCAGCTTGACGCGGACGACGTTGTCCGGTTCGAGCGCGACGAACTCCACGTTGCCGCCGTGGCCGCGGATAAGCGCGGCGATCCGTCCGAGCGCGTTCTTGATCTTGAGTTCGATTTCCATGCGGGTTCCTTTCATTCCGCCGCGCGCGCCGCCGGCGCTTTGCGTGCCTTTGCCTCGCGTTTGGCGCTCTTTCTGGCCAGCGCGGCCAGGGTCGTCCCGCGCAGCGTGGCGCGCATGGACGCCGTCATTTCGCGCCACAGGTCGCGCGCCACGCAGTCGCGCGCGCGGCCGCAGACTCCCGGGTTGTCCACGCAGTCAACCAGCATGAGGGGGCCGTCCAGCGCGGCCGCGATCATCTCCATGGTGATCTCCTCGGCGGGGCGCGCCAGGAGATACCCGCCCTTGGCTCCGCGCACGCTGCGCAGGAGTCCGGCGCTCTTCAGCGCCGCGAGCAGGCTCTCCAGGTACTTCTTGGAGAGATCCTCGCGCTCCGCGATGGACTTGACGAGCACGGGCCGTCCGCTCTGATAGAGGGCGAGATCGAGCATCGCCCGGACGCCGTACCTGACCTTGGTGGAGAGTTTCATACGCCGCCTCTACGGTCTCGCCCGCGTGCGGGACCAGGACTGCTCTCTTAGATCCGATTGTCTATAAGAATACTGTGCTTGAGCCCCGCCGTCAAGGGCGGATCCTCGGTTTCTTCCCGATCATGTAATCGAGGCTGCCGGTGCGGTAACCCGCCAGGTCCAGGGTGGTGTACAAGTACCCGAGGCGCGCCAGGCGCCGGGCGATGCGCGTGAAGCAGGCCGGGCGCACCGCGCCGGGCGGCGCCTCGATGCGCGCCAAGTACGTTTCGGGGCCGATGGCGTGGGTCCGCACCCTGACCTGCGTCAGGCCGAGGCGCGCGAGATAGCGCTCCGCCGCTTCGATCATGGCGAGCTTCGCCGGCGAAAGAGGCTCGCCGTAGGGGCAACGGGAGGCCAGGCACGCCGCCGCGGGGCGCGACCAGCCGGGCAGGCCGCGCCGGCGCGAAGCGGCCCGAATGTCGGCCTTGGCGAAGCCCGCCTCCTTGAGCGGCGAGCGGATGGCGAGCTCGGCGGCGGCGCGCAGGCCCGGCCGGAAGTCGTCCTCATCCTCCGCGTTGGTGCCGTCGCACACGTGCGCGAACCCCCGCGCCGCGGCGAGTTCCTTGATGGCGGCGAAGCGGATGCGCTTGCAGATATAGCAGCGCTCGGGCGGGTTGCGGCGGAACTCCGGGTCCTCGAACTCGGCGGTGCGGACGACCAGATGCGGCGCTCGGAGCCGCCGCGCCGCCCGCGCCGCGAAGGCCAGCTCCGCGCGGGTCGAGGTGGGGGACTGCGCCGTCACCGCGAGCACGTTCGCCCGGCCGAGGGTCGCGACGGCCGCCCCCAGAAGCAGCGTCGAGTCGACGCCGCCCGAGTAGGCGATGGCGACGCGCCCGAGCTTCGCGAGAATCGCCGCGAGGCGGGCCTCCTTGCCCCGTGTCGCCGGTTTCGTCACCGCCACCTTCCTTCCCCGGGCCCCGCGGGCAACTATAGGGTTTCGGCCGCGGCGCCGCAACGCGGGCGCTCACGGCGGCGGGCCGGAAGCGGCGCCGCCCCAGGACCAGCAGCCTCGGCCGCGGTCGTACCTGAGCAGGTGGACCGCGCCGTCCGCGGTCCGCACCTTGAAGCAATCGAGGACCGGCGCCGCGGGGTCCGAGCCGCCCTGGCGCCAGCGCTCGAGGATCGCTTCGATCCGGAAGACGGCGCCGCCCGCGAAGAAGCGCCGCGGCGTTTCCTCGCCGCGGTAGCCCGCGTAGGCCTCGACCCGGACGGGAACGAACTGCATGGCGTCACCACGCCGCGGCGCGCGGCCTCGCGGGCGGACCGTCAGCGGCGCGGGACGATGCCCATCGCCGCGCGCGTCTCGGCGATGGTGCCCGCCGCGATTTCCCGGCAGCGCCGCGCGCCCTGATCCAGCGCGTCGAGCACGTAGCCGCGCCGCCCCCTGATCGCGTCCGCCCGCTCGCGGATGGGATCCAGCGCCGCCCGCAGGTGCTTGAGTAGAATTTTCTTGCAGTCGATGCACCCGATGCCCGCCGTGCGGCAGCCCTCGTCGACGAACTCCAGGTCCGGCGAGGGTGTGAAGAAGCGGTGATAGCTCATGAAGACGTTGCACTTCTGCGGGTCGCCCTTGTCCGTGCGGCGCACCCGCGCGGGATCGGTCTTGGCGGGCCTGAGCTTCTCCCAGATCCGCTCGGGGGTCTCGGTCAGGCCGATATGGTTGCCCAGCGACTTGCTCATCTTGCGCTCGCCGTCCAGGCCCAAGACGCGCTTGGCCTCCGAGAGCAGCGTCTCGGGCTCGGGGAAGACGGCGCCGAAACGGCGGTTGAAGTTGCGGGCGATGGCGCGGGTGAGCTCCAGGTGCTGAGCTTGGTCCTCGCCCACGGGCACGCCGTGGGCCTTGTAGATCAGGATGTCGGCGGCCTGGAGGATGGGATAGCACAGCAGCCCGCTGGCCACCGACCGGCCCTGGGCGAAGTCCTTGGCCTTGTCCTTGTACTGCGTCATCCGGAAGAGATCGCCGATGGGCGTGACCGTCCCGAGGAGCCACTCCAGTTCCACGTGCTCCGGCACATCGGATTGGACGAACACCGTGCAGCGCTCGGGCACGAGGCCCGAGGCGATGTACGCCACCGCGGCCTCGTAGACCCGCCGCGGCAGCTCCTTTTCGTCGTAGGGCGCCGTGATCGCGTGGTAGTCCACGATGCAGAAAATGCAATCGTAGTCGTCGAGCAGCCGGAGCCAGTTCTGAATTGCGCCCAGGTAGTTGCCGATGTGCAACTCGCCGCTGGGCTGAATCCCGCTGAAGATGACCTTCTTCGCCATGGTTTGCGCTCCGGGTGAACCTACGATTATGGGAATCGCGCGGGACGGGGTCAAGACCGGCGCCGCGCCGCCCGGCGGTCCGCGGTCTCCGCGGCGTTCGTTGCTCGGCGCGGCGCGTTCTTGTTGCCGGGGGCGCCGCGCGCGGGGTAGGATGCGGGTTCCGCGGCGGCCGCGCGGGGCCGCCGGAAGAACCCACGGAGGGAAGGACGCATGCAGCCGGACAGGCAGGCGGTCGAGAAGTTGCAGGCGCTCGCGGCGGAGCGCGGCATGGACATTCGGGGCGGGCGCATCCGCAGGACGTCGTCGCGGTTCTGCCTCGGCGTGGAGCACGGCGATTACAACGGCACCGAGCTTTTCGGCGTCGGGACGGATCGCTTCATCTGGCTGGCCTACAAGCCGGCGGCCCGGCCGACGGCGCGCCTCGTGAGCGCGAACTTCCCGGTGGACGGCGTGATCGAATTCACGCCGGGCCGGGTTCCCGCGCCCGCCACGGTGCGCGATTCCTGGGCGCGGTTTCCCTACGGCGTCGACTATATCCTGCGGCGCGAGGGCTTCGCCTTCCGGAAGGGCTTCGACGCGGTCCTCTACGGCAACATTCCCGGCGGCGGGATGTCGCGCTCGGCCTCGCTGACCCTCAACCTCATCCTGACCATGCTCGAGGTGAACGGCATGCGGTGCGAAGACCGCATGAAGATCGTCGACATGGCCCAGGCGGTGGAGAACGACTACATCGGCTCGCCCTGCGGCAAGCTCGATCAGATCATGATCCTCTTCGCCAAGGAGGGCATGGGCACGCACTACGTTCCCGCCACGCGGGCGATCAATTACGTGCCGCTCGGGAAGGGCGCGGCGGACTTCCGCATCGTGGGGTTGGACACGGGCACGGAGCGGCCGGGTCTGGAGAAGTCGACCTACAAGGTCCGCCGGGCGGAGTGCGAACAGCTTGCCGCCATGGCGGTCGAGGCCGGCTTCGGGATCGCATGCCTGGCCGATGTGCGCGATCAAGAGCTGTACGACCGCATCGTCGCCAAGTTCCGAGGGACGCATCCCGATCTCTGCGACCGTCTGGCGTACATCTTCGGGGCGCAGCGGCGTTTCTACGCCATGCTGGAGGCCTGGAAGGCCGGCGCGATCGAGACCGTGGGGAGGCTTTTCCGGGAGGACGGCATCGGGTTGCGCGACCAGTACAAGATCTCGGGGCCTGAGCTGGAGTCGATGTGCGACATCGCCCGGACGGTGCCGGGGGTGCTCGGCGAGCGCATGCTCGGCGGCGGCGACAAGGGCGCCGCGGGCGCGCTGGTTCTGGACGGGGCCGTCGAGGCCCTCAAGGCGGCGGTGGACCTCGCCTATCGGCGCAGCCGGCCCGCCTACGCCGGGAAACACGCCGTTCACGTCTGCAAGGTGGTCGACGGCGCGGCGGTACTGGACGGGCTGCTGGGGTAGCGCGGCCTTCGTTCCCGGGGGAGACGCCGGGCTACGTCAAGGCGGCCGCTTCCTTGTTGACACGGCCGGGGCGGAGTCATAGTATGAAATGGCCCGCGGGCTTTCGCGCGCGCAGGACAAAGCAACGCTGCCGCGCCCCGCGCGACAAGGCGGAGTCCGGGACGTCTTCTGGGACGCGCGCGGGCGCCGAGAGCGCCGTCGAGGCGGAGAGGTTTCCAATGGGCAGATCCGCGAACACATTTGCGTTTGTCTTGGTATTCGTGTTGCTCGCCCTCGTGATCTATTTCGTCTACCAGGCGGCGACCGGCACGAGCGGTGTGGCGCCTGAGGACCAGGCGGGGTCGCTCCCGGCGCCGGGCACGGAAGGCAAGGCGGATCCGGATCGCTTCACGACGGGCACGGCGCTCGCGCCCGGCGAGGCGCGGGAGGATAAGGATCTCGCGCTGCCGCCCGTGCCGGTGGTGGATTTGCCTTCTGAGCCGCCGCAGGACCCGATCGTTATCGCCGAGGAGCAGCCGGATCCCCTACCCGCGCAGTCCATCGACGGAGAGCCGCCGTCCGAGTCGGCGCTGGAGCCCTCGGCGCCGTCGCCCATCGTGAGCAGGACCGAGGAGCCGTTGCCCGGCGAGAGCGCTTACACGACCCAAACCGGCGACACGCCCTGGTTTCTCGCGGTGGTGCTCCTCGGCGACGGCAGGCGCTGGCCCGACATCGTCGCGGCCAACCCCGGCCTCGCCGTGGACGGCCGCTCACCCGACAAGGAGACGGCCCTGCCGGCCGGCCTGCGGGTCAAGGCACCCAGGGACGACGCGTCGAAGGAGGAGACGCCCGTGGCGCCCGGCTCGCGCGTCGAGTACGAGGTTCAAGCGGGCGAGACGCTGAGCGGCCTCATGCAGCGCTTCTACGGCGAGGCGTCCATCGCGATTCAGAGGGAGATCCTGGCGGCGAACCCCGACCTGGACCCCGATCTGCTGCGCGCCCATTCCAAGATCGCGCTGCCCGCGATCCCGGGCAAAGGGCCGAAAGGCGGCGCGTGACCGCCGGCACGCCGGCGGCCGCAAGGACGCGAATGGGAACGGCGGGGGATCTGACGCGCGCGGCGCGTCACCGCGCGCGGCGTTCCCGGCGCATCAGGGTTCGCGCCTGACCGGCCGCCGCGAAGGATCCGCACACGCATACAAGCCCGTTCGCGCCCGCCAGGCGGCGCGCCCGCGCGAGCGCCGCGTTGATGTCCGCGGCGACGGCGGCGCGCGGATGCCGCGAGAGGCGCCGCAGGTCCTCCGCCGAGGCGCCGCGCACGGGATCGGCGCGCACGCAGATGAGGGCGCCGGCGAAACGCGCGACGACCGGTAGGAGCCGCGCCGCGTCTTTGTCGCGGGAGAGCGCCACGATGACCGCCGTGCGCCGGCCCGGGAAGCGCGCCGCAATCGTCGCGCCCAGCGCCGCGAGGGATCGGCGCGTGTGCGCCACGTCGATGAGGACGGGCGGCGCCCCCGGGAAGACCTCCTTGCGTCCCGGGAGATGCACACGTTCCGCGGCGCGCGCCGCGCCCCGGGGAAGCCCGCCGAGGAAGAGCGCGCAGGCTCCGAGGGCGAGCGCCGCGTTGACGGCGAAGGCTCGGTCCGGGGCGGCGAGCTCGGCCGAGAACGCCGGCAGCTTGCCCCGCGAGGCGATGGAAGCCTTCCCGCCCTCGTAAGCGAAGGCGATGGCGGCGTGCCAGGGGATCAACCGGGCGCCGATACGGCGGGCTTCGGCGGCCGCCACCGCGCGCAGGCGCGGCGCCAACGGCCCGGTGAGAAGCGGCGCGCCGCGCCGGCCGATGCCGATCTTCTGGCGGGTGATCGCCGCCTCGGTGCGGCCGAGGATTTCGGTGTGCTCCTTCTCGATGGAGGTCACGACGCCCAGCGCGGCCTCGCAGCAGGCGGTTGCATCCAACTTGCCGCCGATGCCCGCCTCGATGATGGCGGCGTCGACTTGCTCGCGCCGGAAGACATGCCAGGCGAGCGCCGTGAGGATCTCGAAATACGTGGGCGGCGATGGCAGGGCCTCTACGGCCGCGGCGATCTCCCCGAGCGCATCGGCGAAGCGCGCCCGCGAGATCTGCCGGCCGCCCACTCGGATCCGCTCCGTCACGCACTCAAGGTGGGGAGAGAGGTAAGTGCCGACCTTGAGGCCCGCGCGGGAGAGCAGCGTCTCGAGGATGAGGCAGGTCGTGCCCTTGCCCTTGCTGCCCGTCACGCGCAGCGCGGGAAGACCGCGCTGCGGATCGCCCAGCAGCGCGAGAAGCCTCCGCACGCGGGCCAGATCGCCGCGCCTCAGGGTGAACGAACCCTTCTTCTCGTAGTTCGTGAAGCCGTTCAGGAAGGCCTCCGCGGCGCGGAAGGAGAACGCTGGAGCGATGCGGCGCATGCCGCCATTTTATAGAGGCCGTCCCGCCGGGACAATCGCGTTTCCGCCTCTCCCGCGCCTGGCGGCGCGCCGCGAATCTGGATACACTTCACGGCATCGCCGAACCGCGCGCCCTGCGGGCGCGACCGCAGGCCTGATATATGTGGATATGTGCGCTTGAGACAAGCTCGCAGTTGGGCGAGGTGGCCCTCCTTGACCCCGAGGGGAGATGCCGCACCGCCAAGCTCGGCGCCGCCCTGGCCCACGCCCGGGATCTCCTGGCGTCGCTGTCGGCGCTGCTGGACGAAGCCGGCCGCGCGCCCGAGGACATCGATCTGCTCGCCGTCGATTGCGGCCCTGGATCCTATACCGGCATCCGCGTCGGGGTCACGGCCGGCAAAACGCTCGCCTTCGCCCTGGGGAAGCCCGTCGTGCCGGTGGACAGCCTGCGGGTGTTGCTTGCGAACGTCGATGAAGCCGGAGCCGCGGCGGCGGCGCCGGTCATCGACGCGCGCCTGGGCCAGGTCTACGCGGCGATCTTCGACCTGCCGGCGCGCACGCCGGTGCTGAGTGATTTCGTGGGTACGGCGCGGGAGCTGCGGCCGAATCTTCCGCCCGGCGCCGTGGTGTTCGGCGATGCGACCGCGCGCTATCGGGACGAGTTCGCGGGGTTCACCATCGGCCCCGCGGCGTGGTCGCAGCCCCGGGCCGAGGCCGTTGCGCGCTTGGGCGCGGAGACGTTCCGCGCGGGGGGCGGCGTCGCGCCCGACGACCTCGTGCCGCGCTACCTGCGCGCCTCCGATGCGGAGCGCCGGCGCCGGGAAAGGCACGGCCATGCGCCGTAAGCGTCGCGGCCGCGCGCTCCGGCGCGTGCTCGTCGCCGGGGCCGCGCTGTTCGTTCTGGCGGGGCTGCTCGTCGCCGTCGCGGCTTTCAACCTGAGCCCGGCCCAGCTCAAGCAGCGCGTGACCTCCGCGCTTCGCGGCGCGTTGGCGCCGGAGTGCGAGTTCTCACTGGGACGGGTCTGCTACCGTTGGGGGGAGGGGCTTGTCATCGAGGACTTTCGCCTGTCCGCCCCTCCCGGATTCGGATCGTCGAACGTGCTCATCGTGGAGAAGCTCAAGGTCGTGCCCAGACTGGGCAGCCTGCTGGGCGGCGCCGCCGCCTTCAGCTTGGTCGAGCTCGACGGGTGCGACGTGCTCCTGGAGCGCGGTCCCGAGAAAGACTGGAATCTCGCGGGTGTGCTGAGATCCGCGGCGGGGCCGGACGCGGGGGCGCCGGGCGCGGTTCCCGACCGCGTGCGTTTCAGGAACGCGATGGTGCGCATCGCCCGCGCGAGCCTGGCGGAGCTGCTCGAGCTGGAGACGGAGGCGCTCCCCGAAGAATGGTGCCGGCTGCGCGTCGAGGGCGAAATCGAAGTGCGGCGCGACCGGTTCGCCATCTCCGCCGCCGTACGCCACGCGCTCCTGCCCGTCTTGCAGGTCGAGGGCGCGCGGGCGCGGGATAAACGCCGCGGCGCCCTGGACATCGCCGCCTACAAGGTGCCCATCAACGCGGATCTGCTGCGGCTCCTGCCCGCGCCGCTCCGGCGCGCGGCGGCGCCATACGAGCCCGCGGGCTCGGCGGACTTGCGCCTCCGCGTGGCTTTCGCGCCGGATGCGCGCCCGGCGCTGCATTTGGAGGGGCGCGTTTTCGGGGGGCAGGCGAGCCTGCCGGGCCTGCCGTACCAGGTGCGCCACATCAAGGGCTTGGTGGCCTTCGACGGCGAAACGTTGAGCTTTCCCGCGGGGATCGAGGGCGCCATCGCCGATGGTTCCTTGGCGGTGTCCGGCTCGATTCCGCTGCGCGACGGCGCCTCCGGGAGGCTCACGGTGGGCGTCGACCGCATCGCGCTGGACGAACGGCTCGCCGGCGAGTTGCCCGAGGATCTGCGGGGCTTGTGGAAGCGCCTCAACCTGCGGGGCCAGGCGGGCGGCGAAGCGGAACTGCGTTGGTCGAACGGCGTTCTGGATCCGCGCGTCGTGATCCGCCTCGGCGGCATGAGCGTGGCCTACGACGAGCTGCCTTACGCGGTGGGAGATATCCGCGGGACGTTGATCTACGAGGGCGGGCGCCTGCGGACCGAGTCGCCCCTCAACGGCGCCCGGGGGGCGACCGCGGTGACCGTGTCGATCGACGCCGATGCCGAGGAGCGCGGTCGGATCGATGTCCTGGTGCAGGCCAAGGGCGTCCGGCTGGACCAGTACTTGCGGTCCTGCCTGTCGCCGGCCACGCGCGAGGCGTGGGACCAGTTTCGGTTGGAGGGGACGGCGGACGCCGAAATCGCCGTCGTGCGAGCCCCGGGAGAGGAGCACGCGCGTTTCACGGTGACCCTGACGGGCACCGATGCGCGCATGTGCTACGTCCACTTTCCCTACACCATCGAGGGCATCACGGGGAAGCTGATCATCAACCACGACGACGTCGAGGTGCTGGATCTGGCCGGCGTCCACGGCGCGACGCGGATCAGGTGCCGCAAGGGCTTTTGGCGGGCGAAGGACGGGCAGGCGCAGTACGCCTTCATTTTCGAGAGCCCGGACATGCCCGTGGACCGCGATCTGGCCCGCGCGCTGCCCGAGGAGCAGCGCCGGGTGCTGGAGGAGTTCGCGTTTCAAGGCAACGTGGCCGTCAAGGCGACGGTGCTCCAGCTTCCGGAGCACGCGCAGATGCACCTGGAGATCGAGGCCGATCTGCTGCGGGGGCGCATGGAATACGCCCGCTTCCCCTACCCCCTGCGTCTGCGCGGCGGACACCTGTCCATCGGGACGTCGATCATCCGCTTGGAGAACATCGCCACCGACGAGCCCGAGCTGCAGGCGTGCCTGGAGCGCGGGACCATCGAAGACGTGGACGGCGAGCGCCGATACGACTTCAGGCTGGCGGTCAAGAACCTGCGGCCCGAACCGGCGTTCATCCGCGCGCTGCCGCCCCACGTGGGCAGGCTGCTCTCCGAACTGTCGGTCGACGGCCTGTTCGATGCCGCGCGCATCACCGTGGGCTACGCCCACAAGAAGAAAGACCCCGACGATTTCACGCTGCGCTACTTCGTCGAAGATCTGACCGCCGAGGATGCCGGCATGAACCTCGGCATGCGTTTCCGGCACATGCGGGGGCGGGCGAGCATTCTGGGGTCGGCCGCCGCCGGCGTCCCCCACACGGCGACGGGCCGGATCGAGCTGGAACGTCTGCGCTTCAACCGCCTCTGGCTGAACGATGTGGTGTTGAAGTGCACCTACGGCGCCACCCACGAGCTGATCCGAGCCCTCGCGGCGCCGGGCACGGTCGTGCCGGACGGGCCGCCGTTGGAGGATGCCGAACGCCGGGCCTTCATCGCGCGCCTCGCCGGCGAGGCGCAGGCGCAGGACTGCTTCCAGGTGTGGATCGCCCAAGCCGCCGCCTACGAAGGCACGATCAAGGGGTTCCTCGCGGCGGATGTCGGCGCGCGCAAGGACCTCATCGGCGCCGTCGATGTCCAGGGCTTGAACCTGGGCCTGGCGTCGCAGGACATCTTCCGGACCGGCGAGGCGGCGGGCACCGCCGCGGTCCATGCTTTTTTCCAGGGTATGCTTCCGGACGTCGCCACCTTCACGGGACAAGGCCGCGGACAGATCAGGGAGGCGAATCTCGTCAAGCTGCCCCTCTTCATCAGCATGTTCCGCGATGTGCTCAGCGTCCAGCGCATCAAGGACACGTACTTTCACCTGGTCGATGCGCGCTTCGGCATCGGGAAGGGGAAGTTCACGGCCCTAAGCGGCGACGCGATCGCCATGGAGAGCGACGTCATGACCCTGCGCGGCTTCGGGTCGGTCGACTTCGACTTGAACTGCGATCTCTTCCTTTCGCTGCCATCCTTCGGCCTGCCCCAAATCCCCCTCATCTCGCCGTTCCTGCGCCGCATCATCGACAACATCGCCGCCTTTCACGTGACAGGCCCGCTGGACGAGCCGCAGATCAGCTACGTGCTCATGCGGGATCTCCAGATGCTGTTCAGGAGCGAGCCGAAGTAGCCCGGCGTCCGCGCGCTGGTCCCAGCGGCGCGGGGCCCGTACAATACAACCGCGATGAACACGCCGAACGACGCGCCCGCGGGCGACACCGATCCGCGCGAACTGTTCGACCGCGGCCTGGAGCTCTTCATGCGCGGCGCGGCCGAGGAATCCGTGGCCGCTCTCAGGGAGGCGTTCTTCGGGAACCTGTACATCGCGCCGCTGCTGCTCGGCATGGAGGTTGCGCCCGGAGCCATGGCCGCTCCCGGGCCGGGCGGCACGACGGAGGCGGCGCGCGAGCACGTGCGCGCCGCGCGGTCCCGCTGGCAGGCCGTGCCCCACGCGCTCAGGTACCTCCGTTGCCTGTGGAACGACCCTCTCGTCAGGCGGGAGATCAGGAGCTACGGCAATCTCTGCAAATCCTTCGCCCGCGCCCAGGGGGCCGCCCGGCTGGCGGAGTTCGCGGCGGAGCGGGAGAAATTCATCAACCCGCGGCGCATCCGAAGCACGGAGAAGGAAATCCTGGAGCGGGTCCGGCAGTTCCGGTTGGACCTCCCGCCGCCGCCGCCGCGGGTCTGCGCGGTGACGATCACGTCGCGCGCCGCGGAGGATCTGACGGCCTTCCTCTCTCGCGTGCTGGGATTCGCACCCGATGACCGCAAGGCCGACGGCGCCCGCCGGTTCGCGTTTCAGGGCTTCGAGCTCTGCGTGGTCGCGGGGGAGACGGAGTCCCACGCGGGTTGCGAGATCACCCTCAGGGTCGCTGATTTCGACTATTACGCCTTCAGACTCCAGGATGAGGAGATCACGCCGTGCGAGGTATCGATGGGGCGGAGGCGCGAGCGCTTTCTCGTGCTGGCGCTCCCGGGCGGACTGCGGCTCAGGTTGCTCGGCGGGGCGCCCGGCGCGGAGACCTATCCGTGACGGGGGCGCCGAGGCCTCCGCGGGGCGCCGTCTGGCGGGCGGTGGCGGTGTTCGCCGCGGCCGCGGTCGCCACGACTTGGCCCCTCGCGCCGCGCCTGTCGACGCATTTGCCCGCGGGCGCCAACGATCTCTTCCAGAACGTGTGGACCCTGTGGTGGTGGAAGAAGGCGCTGCTGGACCTGGGTACGACGCCGTTCTGGACGCCGTACCTGTACGCGCCCGATGGTCTCGACCTCACCTTCCACACGCACTCGCCCCTCACGATGCTCATGACGTTGCCCGTCAACGCGCTGCTGGGGCCGGTCGCGGCCTATAACGCGGCCGTGCTTTTGGCCGTGATACTGTGCGGCCTGGGGGCCTATCTGCTCGCGCGCGAACTGGTGCGGAACGAAGCGGCCGCCGTGGCGGCCGGACTCGTCTTCGCGCTTTTCCCCCAGCACCAGGAGCAGCTCATGGAGCACCTCAATCTCCTGAGCTGCCAGTGGATGCCCTTCGCGCTCCTCTTCCTGGTGCGCGGCCTCAAGTACGGCAGGCGCGCGGACGGCGTGCTCGCCGGGGTGTTTTACGCCCTTAACGCGCTCGCCTCCTATCACCTCGGGCTGCTCCTGACGTTCATGGGCCTTCCGATCGCGCTCTGGTACCTGCGGGAGTCGCCGTGCCGGCGCCGCGCCCTGGCCGGCCTGGGCGCGGGCGCGGCGGCCGGGGCCGCGTTGCTGGCTCCCTTCGTGTGGCCCATGGCGAAGGCCATGCTCGGGGGGGAGGCGTTTTTCGTGAAACCCCTCGAGTACCGCCCCGTCGACCCCGCGTTCTTCGCGATCCCCCCGCCGACAAGCACCTTCCTCGGAGGCCTTTTCGAGGATGTCTATCGCGCCCGCCGCGGGAACGAATTCCAGTACGCGGGCTTCGTGTGCTTTCTGGGTTGGGTTCCCCTCCTGGCCGTCGTCCGTGTGGCGGCGGGGCTGGGGAGCCGCGCGGGCCGCGGTGAAAAGCTTCTCTGGCTGGGCGTATTCCTGGGTTTCTGCCTGTTTGCCTGCGGGAAATGCCTGACTTTTTTCGGGACGACGTATCCGGGCGTGAGCCTGCCCCAGGGTTGGACGCAGGAACTCGGGCCCTTCAGGGTGCTCAGGATCGCGAACCGTTACCTCATTCCGGCGAGCCTCGCCCTTGCCGTGTTGACGGCGCAGGGACTGGCGCGCCTGCCGCTGGGCGCGCCGGGCCGCTGGGCGCTTGCCGGGCTCATCGCTCTCGAGTTCCTGTGGGCGCCGTTCCCCACCGCCGAGCTCGGCCTGCACCCTTATATGCGCGAGTTGGCGCGGGATCCGGACGCGGGCGCCGTCCTCGCGCTTCCGCCGTGCTTGGATGCGGCGCGCGTCGATCACATGCTGGACCAGATGGAGCACGAGCGGCCCATCGTCGGCGGCTACAGCGCCTGCACGCCGCCGGCGCTCAAGGAAGACGTGCGCAAGCTCCTCCGCGGGCTCGGGGTCGCCCCCGAGGATCTCGCGATTCCGCCGGTGATCGATCGGGCTCTGGTGGACGCGCTGAAGCGGCGGGGCGTCGGCACGATCATCCTCAGGCCTGGCGAGACGCGGGAGGCTTTTCGCGCGGCGCGGGAGGAAGCCCTGGCGCGCGGCGAGCTACCCTTCTTCCTGCGGCTGCTCAGGCCGGCGCGCGCCCTTCCGGAACGCCGCCTCGAGGTGATGGCGGCGCAGCTCACGCGGCTGCTCGGCCCGCCGATCCACGAGGACGAGGAGCTGGCCGTCTGGCGGTTGTGAGCGCGGGCGCGCGGTCGGTCAGGGTTCGTCCGCCGCCGCGTTCGCGTCGGGCGGGGCTGCGCCGACGGCGGCGGCGCCCGCCAGCGCCGCGACATCCCCCCAGTTGCGGTCAACGCTCTCCTGGATCGACTCGACCTGCGCGGTCGTCAGGTGCTTGAAGCGGCCCTGGAGGGCGAGGTACTCGCTGACGGGGCGCGGGTTTGCCGGGTTGACCGTGAGGCGCCACCTGACGCCGTCCTCGATCTCGAGGAGGGGGAAGAGGCGCGTGCGGACCGCCAGGCGCGCGATCTTGATCGTGTGCTGGGGCTGGGCGCGCCAGCCGACGGGGCAGGGCGCGAGAATGTGAATGAACCGCATGCCCTTGAGGGCCTTGGCCCGGGTGAACTTGCGGATGAAGTCCTCCGGGTAGGCGACGCTGGCCGTGGCGATGTAGGGGATGCGGTGCGCGGCCATGATTCTGACCATGTCCTTCTTGGGCCGCTGCTTGAAGTTCTCCGCCGGCGTCGTCGTCGTCCACGCTCCGTAGGGCGTCGCGGAGCTGCGCTGAATCCCGGTGTTCATGTACGCTTCGTTGTCGTAGACGGCGTAGATGAAGTCATCGTTGCGCTCCGCCGCCGCCGAAAGCGCCTGAAGCCCGATGTCGAAGGTGCCGCCGTCGCCCGCCCACGCCAGCACGGTCGTGCGCTCCCGGCCGAGCACGCGCAGGGCGGCGCGGATGCCCGCGGCGGTGGAGGCGGCGGTCTCGAAGGCCGTGTGGTACACGGGAACGTTGAGGGCGGTGTGGGGGAACGGGCCCGAGATGACCGACCAGCAGCAGGCGGGGATATCCATGATGGTGTCCGGCCCCAGCGCCTTCAGGGCGTAGCGCATGGCGAGCGCGGCGCCGCATCCCTGGCAGGCGAGATGCCCGGGGTGCATGAGTTCTTCAGGCGGAATGCTGAGGCGCATCGCGCAGCCCTTTCCACACGACGAGGTCGGCGCACGAAGAGGCGCGCGCCGTCTCCCGCGCCATGTCGCAGAACATGTCGGTCGTCACCTCGGCGCCGCCGAGGCCGGCCACGTGGCCGCGGATTTCGGGGGCGCCGGGCAGTCCGTAGAGCGCCGAGCGGATCTCCTGGGCGAAGATGCCGCCCGCGCCGAAGGAGATGTTGCGGTCCAGCACGCAGAGCCGCCGCGCGCGCGTCGCGAGCGCGCGCAGCCGCGCCACGGGGAAGGGCCGGAAGAGGCGGATGCGGAGCAGCCCCGCCGCCAGGCCCTCCTCCCTGAGGCGGTCGACGGCGGCGCGGGCGTTGCCGGCGAGGGCGCCCGCCGTGACGATGAGCAGGTCCGCGTCCTCGTGGCGGTAGCACTCGATGGCGTCGTAGCGGCGCCCGCAGGCGGCCGCGAAGTCCGCGTGGGCCTCGTCGAAGTGCGTGAGGGCCTCCTGCATGGCGCCTTCGAGCATGAACCTGAGCCGGTAATACGGCTCGGGTTCGGTCAGCGCGCCGAAGGTGCGCGGATCCGCGACATCGAGGCGCCAGCGGGGGGCGTAAGGCGGCAGGAAGGCGTCCACGGCCGCCTGGGACCTCACATCGACGATCTCGGCCGTGTGGGAGAGAATGAAGGCATCCAGGACGATCATGCAGGGCAGCATGACGCGCTCGGCCACGCGGAAGGCGATGGGGACGCTGTCGAGCACCTCTTGGTTGTCGGCGCAGTAGATCTGCATCCACCCCGTGTCGCGCTGGGCGAGGGAGTCGGTCTGGTCGTCCCAGATGTTCCAGGGCGGGCCCATGGCGCGGTTGATGTTGCCCATGACGACGGGCAGGCGCGAGCCCGCGGCCCAGTGCAGCAGCTCGTGCATGAGCGCGAGGCCCTGCGACGAAGTGGCGGTGAAGGAGCGCGCGCCCGCCGCGGCGGCCCCGATGCAGGCGGCCATGGCGGAATGCTCGGACTCGACCTTGATGTACTCGGCGGCGAGGCGGCCGCTGGCGCACATTTCCGAGAGCAGCTCGACGACCTGGGTCTGGGGCGTGATGGGATACGCCGCGATCACCTGAACGCGGGACCTGAGCGCCCCGTGGGATAGGGCGTGGTTGCCCATCATGACTTCGGTTTGGGGGGCGGTGGCCGGACCCGCCATCTATTTCTCCTCGAACTCGAAGCTGATGCACGCGCGCGGGCATTCCTCGGCGCAGATGCCGCAGCCCTTGCAGTACTCGTAGTCGATCCGGGGCAGGCCGCCGTCGAAGGCGATGGCGGCGTCGGGGCAGAACTTCCAGCACACGCCGCAGCGGCTGCATTTCGCCGCGTCGATGGCGGGCCGCATGACGCGCCACTGGCCGGTCTTGTTGTAGGCGGTGTCCGCGCAGGACATGGAGATCTCGGGAAAATCCGGGAGCGTCTTCAGCGCGTCGCCCATACGGCCTCCGCGGCGGCAGCGAGCCGAACATCGCGGTACGCCTGCAGGGCGGCCGCGACGTTGGCGTCGGGTTTGGCGGGCGAGTTCTCCCGAATCGCCGCGCACAGGGTGTCGCAGGCGACGAAAGGCACGGCTCTGACGAAGGCGCCCAGCATGACCGAGTTGACGAAGGGGGCGAAGCGCGATCCGAGCCGGTGCTCGATCGCCAGCGCATTGGCGTCGATGGCCGCCGCCTTGAAGCCGTCGAAGCGCGCGCGCCACGCCTCGGGGGCCAAGCGGGTGTTCATGACGATCCAGCCGCCGGCGCCCACGTTCTGCGCCAGGTCCGGCCGATCGAGCAGCACGGGGTCGAGCACCATGAGGTGGCCGGGCCGGAGAATGCGACCGCGCTCGTAGATCGGTTGGCGCGCGATGCGCACGTAGGCGCACACCGAAGCCCCCCGGCGCTCGACGCCGAATTCAGGAAACGCCTGGACATGCAGGCCCTCCCGCGCGGCGGCGACCGCCAGAATTTTCGCGGCCACCATGGTTCCCTGGCCGCCGCGGCCGTTCAAGCGGATTTCCAGCATCGATCTTTACCAGCGCACGAGCGCCGCGCCCCAGGTGAAGCCGCCGCCGAAGGCGTCTAAAAGCACGGCGTCGCCGGCACTGATTCTCCCTTCCCTGACGGCCATGTCAAGCCCGATCGGGATCGTCGCGGCGGAGGTGTTGCCGATGCGGTCGATGGCCAGGACGGTGCGCTCCAGCGGAATGCGCGTGCGCTGGCACGTGGCCTCGAGGATGCGGATATTGGCCTGATGGGGCACGAAGAGCTTCACCTCTTCGGGGGGGATCCGCGCCTGGTTGAGCACGGTTTCTGCCGCCTGGGACATGGCCCTGACGGCGTGCTTGAAGACCTCGTTGCCGGACATGTGAATGGTGTGGAGCCCGGCGGCCACGGTCTCGGCCGAAGCGGGCAGACGCGAGCCGCCCGCGGGCTGGATCAGGAGGTCGCCGAGGCTGCCGTCGGCGTGCCAGCAGGACGCGACCAGGCCGCGGCTCGGATCGGGCGACGGCGCGACGATGGCCACCCCAGCGCCGTCGCCGAACAGGACGCAGGTGTTGCGGTCGGTCCAGTTGGTGATGCGCGAGAGGATCTCGGCGCCGGCCAGGAGCACGCATTTGACGGCGCCGGTCCGGATCAGGCTGTCGGCGATGATAAGCCCGTAGACGAATCCCGAGCAGGCCGCCGAGATGTCGAAGGCCGGAATCCCCGGCCGCAGGCCCAGCCCCTTCTGCACCAAGCAGGCCGTCGAGGGAAAACTGTTGTCGGGCGTGATGGTGCAGATGATGACCGCGTCGATGTCCTGCGGAGCGGCTCCGGCCATTTCCAAGGCCGGACGCGCGGCCTTGATGACCAGATCCGAGACGGCTTCATCCTCCGCGGCGATGTGGCGCTCCTTGATGCCGGTGCGCTGTGTGATCCATTCGTCGGACGTGTCGACCATCTTCTCCAGATCGAAGTTGGTCAGCACCTTAGCGGGGAGATATGCGCCGGTGCCGGCGATCCAGGCTCGCGCCATTGCCTTCCTTTCCACGGGACATGGTGCACCCCTGCGCCGGCATGTCGCGCGCGCTCTTCGGGCGGCGCCGACGTCCCGGGTTCGGCCACCGGGCGGGGAAGCGTTGAAATCAAGGGCTCCATATTACCCAATCGCCCGCCACGGGTCCAGGGGAGCACGGGCCCCGGATTGACGCGGGGCGCCCCAGGCCCAATGCTATTGGCGGCGCCATGAAGACTCGTTCCGGCGGCGGACGGCGCCGGCGGGGCGCGAGCGCAAGGAGCGGCGATGACGAACGGCGCGGCGGCATGGACGGACGGGGCGGCGAAGGCGGCGCGGACCTATTTCTCCGGTTTCCCCTCGCGGGAAGCCTGCGCGCGGGCCTGGGAGCCGTGGGAGGCGCTGCAGGCGGCGGTCGCGGCGTTTCTCGACGCGCGGGCCCTGGCCGCCCTTGCCCCCGCCGACGTGTACGGCCGGCTGGTCTCCATCTTCGAGGGCCGGCCGCGCATGCGGGCACGGTTCAAGGGGCTTCTGTGTTTTCAGGACGGCGAGCGGCTCAAGCAGGCGCTGTTGCGCCTGGTCACCGCGCGCGAGGCCGGCGACGAGGGGCGCAGAATCGAGGCCGCGGGCCTCGGAGGCCTGGGACGCGCGACCGCTTCGGAACTCCTCTGCCTGTGGCGGCCGTACCGGTTTCTCCCGCAGAACACGGCGACATGCGCCGCCGTGGCCGCCCTCGCCGGCGTCTACAAGAAGCGCGACATCGAGGAATTCCCCTACGACGCCTTCATGGATCTGGCGGCTACGTTCGAAGGCGCCTTCAGGGCCGAGGCCGAGGGCGCCTTCCCCGAATTCCGGGAGGCCCTCAAGGCGCGCCGGTACCTTTACTTCTACGCGTTTCTCTCGGATAAGTGACCGCTCCGCGGCGTCCGCCGCGGACGACCGGATGCGGACAGCCGGGTTTTTCCGCCCCCGCGCGCCGGCCGCCGGCGCAACGCAAGTGCTTTGCTTGCCGCGCGTTCCGCCCGAGCCTCTGCCGGCGGCGGATTACGGCGCACGGTTTGCTTCTCCCGCGCTTCCGCCCGCCCTTCCGCCCGCGCAGAAAGGAGAACCCCATGTACTTCATCGACAACGGCTCTGAAGGCACCGAGAGGCTGGAAGCGCGGCGGCAGTCGCTCGCGCGCTTCCTCGGCCTGGGGGCGCGCCTCGTCCTTGAGGCCGGCGAGGACTTGGATCGCCTCCTCGGCCACGCGCTGGGCCGGCGGAAGCTCATGGACTGTCTGAACGGCTCGGATTCGGGCTGCATGCACGCCCTGGAGTTGACCGGCCTGCCGCACTACGGTGTCTTCCGATGCATGCGCAAACAGTGGGTCGCGCGCCTCATCGATTTTCTCCAGGAGACGGGCTACCTGCGCGTTGCCGGCCAGGCGCTACGCCCGGTGGTGCTCCTGGGCGAAGAGGCCGAGGAACTGCTCCGGAACCCCGAGGAGTTGCCGCTTCTGCCCCAGGAGATTCTCCAGGACCCGATCCTCGGCGCCGCCTGGCCGCGAAACGCCGCGGAGGAGCGGCTCAGGCGCGTCAGGCTGCGCATCGCCCGGCTGCTGGCGCGCCCTCCGCGGCAGGTCATGCCGGACGATCTGGTTCGCGCGCTGAGCATCGAGGCGCCGGCAAGCAAGGCGGACCTGGAGGCGCGGCTTCCCGAGCTCGTCAAACCTCACGCCGGACTCTTGTGGGCGGCGGTGAGCCCGAACGCCGCCGCGGCGTTCTGAGCGGCCCCGCCCGCCGCCGCTTCAGTCCCGGGGCGACGCGCCCGGCTTCCCGCGCGTCGTCAGGTTGCGGCTGCACGCCACCGTGACGGAGCCCGCGGCGACATCGTAGACATAGACCTCGACCACCTCGTGATGGACGCCCGGCAGCCGAAGCGGCGCGGGATGGCGCACGAGACCGAACCGGATGCGCGCCACGCGGCCGCCCTCCGTCTCGTGGCCCAGGAATACGGCGCGGGCGCGGTGCGCGGGCCTGAGCGAGCTCAGCGCCGCTAGATCGGGACGCGCGAAGAGCGCCGCGAGCAAGCGCTCGGCCTCGCGCCGCTCGCGGCGTGCCCTGAGAAAGGCGCGAAAGCGTTCGGAGAAGCCCACGCGGCCATTATAGCAGGGTTGCCGCCCACCGGTCTTACGTTTAAGCTTTCGGTATCTCGTGCCGATAACGGTGGTAGGAATATCCGCGCGCGGAGGCGGTTTACGGACCGCCGGCGCGGCGAGGAGAGAACTATGTATTCACGCCCAACCATGCGCGCCGGGGCCGCGTCCGTATGCGCGGTGCTGTGGGTTGTGTTGGCCGGTTGCGCCGCGCCCGAGTTCGTGCCGCCCGAGACGCACAAGCCGGCCGGACCGCTTGCGCTGGACGACGTCGTCGATCTGGCGCTGCGCAACAACCCCGGCCTGGCGGCGGCGGCCGGGCGCGTCGAGGCCGCGCGCGCCGCCATCGATGAGGCCTGGGCCGCGTACCTGCCGGCGCTCCAGCTCTTCGGCCGCTACACCCAGGCCGACATGCCTTCGAGGGCTTTTGGAACGATTCTGGACCAGGAAAGGTTCAACAACCGGATCGACTTCAACGACCCCGGGGTGACCAGAAACTGGCATCCCGGCCTGGGGGGCGGCATCACGCTTTACGACGGCGGCCGGAGACGGCACCGCGCCAAGGCGGCCGAGGCGGGCGCCGCCGCCGAGGAGGCGGCGTTGGACGCGGCGCGCCGCGACATCGCCTACGAGGCGGCCCGCGCCTATTTCCTGGTGCACAAGGCGCGCGAAGCGGCCGCGGCGCACGAGGAGGCCGCCGAGACTCTGGCCGTGCTGTTGCGAATCGCGGAAGCCCGCCGCGGGGAGGGCGCCCTGCGCGGCGCCGATGTCCTCGAGGTCGGCGCTCGGCTGGCGGAGACGCGGCGCGCGGCGGTGGAGGCGCGCGGCAGCGCCGCGCGAGCCGAGACGGGGCTTCGCGCCCTGCTCGGACTCGGCGCCGCGGAGGAACTCGCGCTGGCGCCGCCCGCGCTCGACGCGCCGCCCGCGCGGCCGGCGCTGGATGAATGCCTTGCCCGCGCCCGCGAGCGCCGGCCCGAGATCGACCGCGCGCGCCTCATGTTCGAGGCGGCCCGGGCCCAGGCGGACGCGGCCCATGCGGGCTGGTTTCCCGATGTGACTATCTTCGGCGAGTTCGGCTTCGATGCCCGCAAGCTCTCGATCGGCCACCCCAACTGGCTGTGGGGGGTCGAGGTGGTGGAGAGTGTGTTCGAAGCCTTCAAAACGCCGCTCCGCGTGCGTCAGGCCATGGCGCGGGTGGCGGAAGCGCATGCCGCGGGACGCGCCGTGGTGCTCGAAGTCGAGCGCGAGGTGGCGCACGCGCTTTTGGATGCCGAGGAGGCCGACACGCGCGGGACCGCGGCTGCCGCCGAGGAAGCCTTGGCCGTCGAGGCCCTGCGAGTGGCCGAGGTGGAGCTCGCCGAAGGAAAGGCCGCGCCCGCCCACGTGTTGGACCGCCGGACGGCGCTCACCGCTGCGCGGGCGCGGCTGGCCGCCGCGGCCTGCGATCGTTCCTTTGCGCGCATCGCCTTGGCGCACGCCACCGGCGAATATCCCCCGCGCCGCGCCGATGTGGCCGCCGGCCCGCCGCCGGCCGCGGGCCCCCTCACGGAGGTCAACCGATGAAAATCGACCGAATCCTGGCAGTCGTTTTCGGCATCCTGCTCGTGGCCGGGTTTCTTTGGTCCGAGCGGGTGCGCCCGCCGCAGTCGCAGGTAGCCCGCGCCGCCGATGCGCCGCTTCCCGTGCGGCGCGCCGTCGCCGAGAGCGTGGAGATTCCCGTCTTCGCCGAGGCGGTCGGGACCGTGCGCTCGCGCCGGCAGAGTGATGTGGCCGCGCGCGTGATGGCCCAAGTGAAGGAGATCCGCGCCGCCGCCGGCGACGCCGTCGCGGAGGGCGCCGTCCTGATGGTGCTCGATGACCGCGATTTCGCGGCGCGCAAGGCCCAGGCGGAAGCGAACCTCGCCGCTCGGCGCCGGCAGCGGGACGAGGCGGGCAGGGAACTGGAGCGCACCCGCAAGCTCGTGGCCCAGGACGCGGCCACGACGCAGGAGCTCGACATCCTGACATTCAGATTCGCGGCGGCCGAGGCTGCCGCGCTGGCGGCGGAAAAAGCCCTCGAGGAAGCGGTCGTCCAGGCGGACCACGCCGTCGTGCGGGCGCCCTTCGACGGCATCGTCCTGGAGAAGCGCGTCGATCCCGGCGACCTGGCCGCGCCGGGCGTGCCGCTCCTCACGCTGTACGACCCGAAAGGGCTGCGCCTCGAAGCGGCGGTGGAGGAGCGCCTCGCCGGCGCGGTGAAGGTCGGCGATACGCCTAAGGTCCGCCTCGATGCCCTCGGGGTGGAACTCGACGGCCGAGTGAGCGAGGTGGTGCCCGCCGTCGATCCGGCCACGCGGACCGGCGTGGTGAAAATCGATCTGCCCGCGACGCCGGGCCTGCAGCCGGGCATGTTCGGCCGCGCGCGGATCCTGCGGGGGACGCGCGCCGCCGTCGCGGTGCCCGGGGACGCGCTGGTCCGGCGCGGGCAGCTCGAGCTCGTCTTCTGGCTGCCCAAGGGCGGCGACGCGGCGCGCATGGCGATCGTGCGGGCCGGCGGGCTGCTGCCCGACGGCGAGCGCGTGGAGATCCTGAGCGGCCTGGAAGCCGGCCGGCGGATCATCGTCCCGGTGCCGGGCGCGGAGGCGCTGCGCGAAGGCGCGCGGGTCGCGCCGCAGGACCAGTGAGAGGAGAGGCGCCGTGAGCAGCGACAAGGACGAGACCCACCGGCACCCGGCGCACGCCACCGGCTGGATCACCGCCCTGGTGCGGGCGTTCATCGACTCCAAGCTGACGCCGCTTTTCCTCCTCTTCGCGCTCCTGGCGGGGGCGTTCGCCGTCGTGAACCTCTCCCGCGAGGAAGAGCCGCAGATCAAGGTGCCGATGATCGACATCTTCGTGCGCATGGAATGCGCCTCGCCGCGGGAGATCGAGCACCGCATCACCAAACCCATGGAGAAGCTCCTCTGGGAGATCCCGGGGGTGGAGTACATCTACTCGACCTCCCAGAAGGGCATGAGCATGGCGACCGTGCGGTTCCTGGTGGGCCACGACGAAGAGGACGCCATCGTCAAGGTCAACCAGAAGATGGCCATGCACTACGACCTCATTCCCATCGGCGGGTCGCTGCCCCTTATCAAGCCGCGCTCGATCGATGATGTGCCGGTGCTGGGCCTGACGTTTTGGAGCGCGGAGGCGGACCACTACGAGCTGCGGCGCGTGGCGGCCGAGACCGCCGATGCGATCAAAGCCGTCCCGGACGTCTCCGAAACGACGCTCATCGGCGGCCGGCGCCGCCAGGTGCGCGTGATCCTGGACCCGCCGGCTCTGAGCGCCTACGGCCTTGCGCCGCGGGAGGTGCTGGCCCGGCTGGGCGCGGCCAACGCGCGCGCGACGCGCGGCGAAGTCGCCGCGGCCAACACGGAGGCGGCGGTGGACATCGGCCGCCTGCTCCACACCGCGGAGGAGGTGGGGCGCGTCGTCGTGGGCGTCGTCGCCGGCAAGCCCGTATACCTCGAAAACGTGGCCCGGGTCGAGGACGGGCCTGACGAGCCTTCGGACTACGTCTTCCTCGAACCGGGGCCGGCCTTCGGCGAGACCCTGGGCCCCGACGGGCCGCGGGAGATTCCGGGGGCGCTCGTCGACGGGAGCTTCCCGGCGGTGACCCTGTCCGTGGCGAAGCGCAAGGGTTCCAACGCCGTCACCGTGGTCCACGACGTCATGCGGGTCGTCGAGCGCCTGCGCGGCGACCGGATTCCGGAACAGGTCAACGTGACGGTGACGCGGGACTACGGCGCGACGGCCGCGGAGAAATCCAACGAACTCCTGCTCCACATGGCCATCGCCGTCGTGTCGGTGACGATCCTCATCTGGCTGATCCTCGGCTGGCGCGAGTCGGGCATCGTCGCCATCGCCATTCCCGTGACCCTGGCGCTGACGCTGGCGGTGTTCTATCTGCTGGGATACACCCTGAACCGCATCACCCTGTTCGCGCTGATCTTCTCCATCGGCATCCTGGTGGACGATCCCATCGTCAACGTCGAGAATATCGTGCGGCATTTCCGCATGCCGCAAAACAAGGGGCGGAACCTCCTGATCGTCACCATCGAGGCCGTCCGAGAGGTGCAGAGCCCGCTGGTGTTGGCGACGTTCACGGTCATCTGCGCGGTCCTGCCCATGGCCTTCGTGCGGGGGCTGATGGGGCCGTACATGCGGCCGATTCCCGTGGGCGCGTCCTGCGCCATGCTCGTGAGCATGTTGGTGGCTTTCGTGGTCACGCCTTGGGCGGCCTATCGAATCCTGCGGGGGCCGGCGCTCAGGGGGACGCTGCACGGCGGCGACCAGGGCGAGAAGGAGGATCCTCTCACCCGGTTCTACCGGAAGGTCATGCGGCCCTTCATTCGATCCAAGGGGTGGCGCAACCTGTTCCTCGCGGCCAACGTCCTGCTGCTGCTGGCCGCGCTGGCGCTCGTGCCCCTCGGAGCCGTGGTCGTCAAGATGCTGCCCTTCGACAACAAGAGCGAGCTGCAGTTGATCGTCGACATGCCCGAGGGCACGACACTGGAGCAGACGACGCAGGTGGCGCGCGTGTTCGCGGCGGAGCTGCGCACCGAGCCCGAGGTCACGGACATCGAGGTTTACGCCGGCACCGCGGGGCCCTTCAACTTCAACGGCCTGGTGCGCCATTACTTCCTGCGCAGCGGCGGGAACGTCGCCGACTTGCAGGTCAACCTCGTCAACAAACACCAGCGCGGGGCCCAGAGCCACGATTTCGCCAAGCGCGTGCGGCCGCGCCTGGAGGAGCTCGCGCGGCGGCACGGCTGCCGCCTCAAGATCACCGAGGTGCCGCCCGGTCCGCCCGTCCTCCAGACCATTGTGGCCGAGATCTACGGCCCGAACGCGGAGGAGCGCCTCGCGGCGGCGCGGAAGGTGCGGGAAATCTTCGAGCAGGTCGAGGGCGTCGTCGACGTGGACTGGACCGTCGAGGATGATCAGACGCTCCAGGAGGTCGTCATCGACGCCGAGAAGGCCGCGCTCAACGGGGTCGCGGTGGCCGCGGCCGCGGACACCGCCGCCATCGCGCTGCGCGGCCGGGCGGCGGGGCTGCTCCACGATGAAGAGGAGAAGGAGGACGTGGAGATTTTCCTCCGGCTCCCGCGGGAGGGACGCGCCTCGGGCGAGGATGTGCTTGCGCTGCGGGTCGCCTCGGAGCTGCCGCCGCACAAGCTGGTGCCCCTCGGCGAGATCGCCCGGGTGGAAACCCGGAACATCGAGCAGTCGATCTTCCACAAGAACCTGCAGCCCGTCATCTACGTGACGGCGGAGGTTTACGGGCGCAAGGAAAGCCCGATCTACGCGATCCTCGGCATTCGCGAGCGGTTGGCCCAGGCCTTCCCGGCCGGGCTGCCCGAGTGGTGGGCGACGGTGCCGACGGCCCCCGAGCGCACGTGCCTGAAGTGGGACGGCGAGATGCACGTCACGGTGGAGGTCTTCCGCGACCTGGGGCTCGCCTTCGCGGGCGTGCTCATCCTGATCTACGTGCTCGTGGTGGGCTGGTTCCGCTCCTTCACGACGCCGCTGGTGATCATGGCGGCCATTCCCTTCTCGCTGGTGGGAATCCTGCCGGCCCACGGGGCGCTGGGCGCGTTCTTCACGGCGACGAGCATGATCGGATTCATCGCCGGGGCGGGTATCGTCGTCAGGAACTCGATCATCCTGATCGACTTCATCGAGCTTAGGCTCGCCGAGGGCATGCCGCTGGCCGAGGCCGTCATCGACGCGGGCGCCGTCAGGTTCAGACCCATGTTTCTCACCGCCGCGGCGGTGGCCGTGGGCGCCGGCGTCATCCTCTTCGATCCCATCTTTCAAGGCCTGGCCCTGAGTCTGATCGCCGGCGAGGTGGCGGCGCTCCTCTTGAGCCGCATGGCGGTGCCGATCCTTTACTACATGCGGTTCGCGCCGCGCTAGGCGGTCCGCGGGCGCCCGCTATTGGGCGAAGGACTGCGCCGCGGCGTCCCAAGCCACGCTGCGTCCCTCGCGGTACGCGCGGTTCGCGGCGTGGGCGATGTTGACGGCCCGGTTGGCGGCCTCGACGGGGGCGTTCGGCTCCTTGCGGGTCCTGATGCAGTCCAGCCAGTTCGCCAGGTGCGCCTGGCCCTCGTAGGTCCGGGGCCACGCCTCGCTCTTGGCGCCGGGCGCCTGGGCGTTCTCCTTGATCACGTAGAACTCTTCGTCCGTGACCACCAAGGTGCCGTCGGTGCCGTAGAAACGCGCGCCCACGCCGTCGTGCCGGTTGACGAATCCCGCCGAGAAGACCGCCGAGAAGGCGCCGTAGTCCAAGACGGCGTGCACGATGTCCGGCGTCTCCCATTGCCTGAAGAAGTACACGCCGCCCTGGGCCGCCACGCTCTTGGGGCCGTCCGTGCCCGCGAGCCAGTTGATAATGTCGAACTGGTGGCTCCCCAGGTCGGTCATGAGGCCGCCGGAATAGTCCCAGTACCAGCGCCAGGCCCAGTACCGGTGCGGATCGAAGGGTCGCTGGGGCGCCTTGCCCAGAAATTTCTTCCAGTTGAGCGCGCCCTCGACGGGCCGCGCCGCGAGGGGATCCTCCCTGACCCAGGAGCGCGTGTCGAAGACCCGCGCCCACATGAGCTTGCCGATGGCGCCCGCGGCGATGGCATCCCGCGCCCGGACCCAATGAGAGCCCGAACGCCGGTGGGTGCCCACCTGGACGACGCATTTGGACGCGCGCGCCTGGGCAAGCATGTGCGCGCCCTCCTCGATGGTGTGGGAAAAAGGCTTCTCCGTGTAGATATCCTTGCCCGCCTGGACCGCCGCCACGAAGACGTCGTGGTGCCAGTGATCGGGCGTCGCGTTGATGACCGCCGTGATGTCTTCCTGCGCCAGCAGCGCGTCGAAGTCCTCGTATTCCCGCGGCCGGTCCTCGATCTGGGCCGCGGCCCACCTGAGGCGCATTTCGCTGACATCGCACAAGGCGCCGATGGCGCAGCCCTGGCGCCGCGCCTCGGTCATGAGCCAGACGCCGCGGCCGCCGGTCCCGATGATCCCCAGGACGATCCGATCCTGTGCGCCCATGACGCGCAGGTGCCCGGGTGCGAGTCCGAGCGCCGCCGCGCCGCCGGCCATAAATTTCCTGCGCGAAGCCCTGCGCATACGCTTGCTCCTTGCCGCGCCGATTCCAATCGCCGCGCGCCGCAGTCAATTCTACCGGAGGAGGGGTGGCGGGGATACGCGGGGAGGCGCGGCGGCGCTCCGTGTTTTCCGCGTTGACTGCCGGCGGGGCGGTTTGTACAATGACGATTGAGGAATCGGTCGAACGAAGCCCGCCGGGCTTGATGTGTCCCATGCGAAAATCGCTTGTCCTAATCCTTGCGGGTTTGCTCGGGGGCGCAACGGCGCTTTCCGCCATGCCCTTCCGGCGCGCGGACGCCAACGCCGACGGGACGGTCGACGTCGCCGACGCGGTCAAGACTCTGAGCGTCTTGTTTCTGGGGGATGCGACCGCGCCCTGCCGGGATGCCTTGGATGCCAACGACGATGGCGTCGTTGACATCGCCGATGCGATCACGACGCTGGGCTTTCTCTTCGCCCAAGGAAAGAACCCGCCGCCGCCCTTCGCCGCGTGCGGCGTCGATCCGACGAGCGACACCCTGACGTGCGACGCCTTTCCGCCCTGCGATTACGGCGCGGGGGGATGCGAGGACGGCATGCAGGCGAGCGGCTCGCTCTACCGGATCTGCATGCCTCCCGCCGCGGCGTACAACGGCCGCTTGATCATCTGGGCCCACGGATACCAGGATGCGGGCGAGCCGATCGCCATTCCCGAGGATCAGATGCGCTTCGGGGATTACTATCTGCCCGAGCTCATGACGAGCCTCGGATTCGCCTTCGCCACGAACAGCTATTCCAAGACCGGGCTGGCGGTGAGGCAGGGCGTCGCCGACATTCTCGATCTCGTCGAGATCTTCAAGGAACTGCGGGGCGAGCCCCTCAAGATCTACGTGACCGGGGCCTCGGAGGGCGGCCTCATCACGACGCTTCTGGTCGAGGGCCACCCGGCGGTCTTCACCGGCGGCCTGGCGGCGTGCGGCCCCATCGGCGACTGGGAATTCCAGATGAAATATTTCGGCGATGGCCGCGCGCTCTTTGAGTACTTTTTTCCCGGCCTCATTCCCGGCGACCCCTTCGACCCGGCCCCGGATGTCGTCGCCTCGTGGCCGGCGCGCTACGCGGGGATCGTGCAGCCCGCAGTCCTGGATCCGGCGCACCGCGGCGCGCTCGAGCAGTTGGCGCGCTGCGCGAACCTGCAGGTCGATCCGGAGGATTTTCTGGGCAGCGCGGAAGTGTGCGTGCGCGATTTCCTGAGGTACAGCGTGGTCAACCTGACAGACGCCGCGGCGACCCTCGGAGGCTTCCCCTTCGACAATGTCGCGACGCGCTACACGGGCTCGGAGGATGACGATGCGCTCAACGCTGGCGTCGTGCGCGTGGCCGCCGACGCCGCCGCGCTGGCGGAGATTCGCGCGGGCTACTCCACCACCGGCGCGCTCCAGCGGCCGCTCTTGACGATCCACACCCTCTACGACTCGCAGGTGCCCTTCGAGCACCACGTCATGTACACGGAGAAGTGCCGGCTGCAGGGCACCGAGGAGACGTTCCACTACGGCTTCGCGGTGGAACGCTTCGGCCACTGCGAGTTCACCGACGAGGAAGTCCTCGCGGCCTTCGCGCTGATGCTCATCGCGGGCGGCGACGCGGAGCTCCTCGAGTCCCTCCCGGACCTGCTTTCCGCGCCTTGACGGGCGCGGCCGCCCCGGCTCACTCGGGTCCCGTGTAGCGGGACATGACCAGCGCCGCCTCGCCGAACATGGCGATCCGCCCGTGCTCGAGCCAGAGGAGCTTGTCGCACGCGCGCACCATGCCGAGCCGGTGGGAGATGATGATCATGGTCACGGCGCCGCGCAGGCCGGCGATGGTGTCGCGGATCAGCGCCTCGCTGGCGGCGTCGAGGGCGCTCGTCGCTTCGTCGAGAATGATGACCAGGGGACGGCGGTACAGCGCCCGGGCGATGGCGACCCGCTGCCGCTGGCCGCCGGACAGGCCGATGCCGCGCTCGCCGATGGTCGAGTCGAAGCCCCGGGGAAGCGCGGCGACCACCTCGGCGAGTTGGGCCTGGGCGCAGCAGGCCGCCACCAGCTCCCGGTCGATCTTGTCTTCCGGCTCGCCGAAGGCGATGTTGGCCGCCAGGGTGTCGTCGGCAAGAAACGGCGCCTGGGACACGTAGCCGATCATTCGCATCCATTCGCTTCGCCCGGCGGCGGTGAGCGGAATCCCGTCGATCAGGAGGCGGCCCTCGGTGGGGGCCAGGAGCCCGCTCAGAAGGTCGGCGAGCGTGCTCTTGCCGGCGCCCGACGGCCCCACGAGGCCCAGGCTCTCGCCCTTCGCAAGGTCGAAGTCGATGCCGGCGAGCGCCGCCGCCGCGCGCCCGGCGTAGGTGAACCCCAGGCCCTCGGCCCGGAGGCTCCGGGTGAAGCGGACGGGAAGCGCGGGCTCCGCGCCCGCGGCGGCGCGGCGCTCTTCCTCGCGGAAGCGCTCCAGAAGCCCTAGGATCTGGGACGTCATGGGCAGGGTCACGCGGGCTTCCGAGAGCGTGTGCGCCACCCGAGTCACCGCCGGCAGGACGCGCCACGCCGTGACGGCCAGGAGCGTGACGGTGCCGGCGATGCTCGCGGGCGACGCGTCGCCGCGCATGGTCATCCCCGCGACCGCGCCGGCCAGGACGGCGATGCCGAGGAATTCGAGGAGGTCGCGGGGCATCCGCACCAGCAGGCTGCGCGCGGCCTGGATCGTCGAGAGGTCGCGCATCCGCGCCACGGCGCTCTTGAGCCGGGCGCCGGCGCCGAAGAGCTTGATTTCCTTAATGCCCGCGAGAATCTGGAGCGCCTCGCGGTTGATCGACGTTGCTTGGCTGCGGTAGATGCTCGCTTTGCGGTCGAGCTGCGGCCCGATCCAGCGGAAGATCAGGAGCCCGCCGCCGCCGGCCGCCGCGAGCACCGCCAGCGAGACCACCGGCCTGACGGCGATCAGCGTGACGGATAGGAAGGCGATCAACACCAGGTCGGAGAGGATCTGCAGGGAGTTTCTGACGAGCCCGGCGCCGATCAGGTCGCGCCAGGCGAGCGAAGTGGCCAAGTCGGCCGAGTTCCGGGTGAGATGCCATTCGTACGGCATGGCGATGGCGCCCTGAAGAAAGCGCGCGCCGAAGTAGGCGCTGATGGATTCGGCGATCTTGGTGATGCCGTAGGAAAAGAGGCTGACGCACGCGTTCTTGATGAGGACGCAGGCGACGACCAGACCGCTCAGGAAGAGGATCAGCGTGCGCTGGTCCTCGGGCAGAGGGATGCCGGCGCCGCGGATGTGGGCGGCGATCCTCGAGACGGCGAAGGCGTCGGGATTCGCGACGGCCGAGACGTACAGCGCCAGGAAACCGAGCACGGCGGTTTCGAAGGCGGCCAGAAGGGGCATTGCCGTGCCGAGAGCCAGAAGCCACCGGCGGTGCCGCGGGACGAGGAAGGACCAGACCGCGCGCTGCGCCTTGAAGAGGCTCGGGGTTTGGCGCGGGCCCTCGTCCGGGGCGCTTGAGCCGGCGGCCATCAGCGCACCCTTGCACGCGGCGGGAGGGCGGGAGGAGCCGGGACGACAGGCTTCATAGGGCGGCCAGTCTATCGAAGGGGCGGCGGGAATTCAACCGCGGCGGGAAACCGGCTTCGGCCGCCTCCCGCCGCGCCGCGCTCACAGGTCGTACAGCGTATCGTCGCGGGCATAGGCGCTCGAGCCGCCCGAATCCTCCTCGCCGCCCTCGCCGCCCTCGCCGCCGAACGCTTCGCCGAGGGCCTCCTCGACCTTCTCGGGATCCTCGCCCGCTTCCAAGCGGCCGACCGCCTCGCGGAACTCGGGCCCGAGATCCTCTCCGGAGGCTTCGCCGAACTTGCGCAGGAAGCGCCCGATCTGGCGCGGATCGTTCTCGTCGATCTTGTCCAAATCCCGGCCCATGTCGTCCATGAGACGCTCGAAACGGCGTTCCTGCTCGGGGGAAAAGTCGCCGGGATCGTCCGCGGCTTCGCGCCCGCCGCCGGGCGGGGCGTCGCCGCGGGCGCGGCTTTTCGCCGTGGTCTTGATGGCGCACAGACTCACCTGGCGCTCGAGATCCTTGCGGCCGCAGTGCGGGCAGGCGGGCCGCTTGTCCGCGGCGTCCCCGCGCACAAGGAAGCTCAGTATCTTGCGGCAGTCCGGGCAGAGATACTCGTAAATAGGCACGCGCAAGCCTCCTGCGTCGCATGGCCTTCCGGCCCGCGGACGTTCCGAGGACCGGGGCCTGCGCCCGCGGGGACGATTGTCCCCCCGCGGTGCGTCCGGCGCAAGAGTCGCGCCCGGCGCCCGCGCGCGTCAGCGCCGGATCAGCGCGCGGACGTGCGCCGCGAACTCCTCGGCGCACCGGCCCCAAGAGTAGCGCCCCAAGACGAAGCGCCGGTAGCGGTCTCCGCGCGCGGCGCGTCCCGAGTCCCGCAAGACGCGCTCGATCCGCTCGGCGAGCGCCTCGGGCGAGCAATCGCGGGCGAGCAGTTCCGGTCCCATCTCGCCGAGGACCTCGGGGATTCCGCCGACGGGCGTGGCCACGACGGGCACGTTCGCGGCGAGCGCCTCGAGGATCACCAGCCCGAAGCCCTCCAACGCCTGCGTCGGCACGACGAAGACATCCGCGGCGTTGTACAGATCCGGCAGGTCCTCGTCGCGCGCATAGCCCCAGAAGCGTGCGCTCGCTCCAAGGCCGAGGGCGCCGGCCAAGTCCTTGAGGGCCCGCTCCCGCCGCCCCCTGCCGACGATGAGAAGCAGCCCGTCGCGCAAGGCGCCCCGGCAGAGCGCGAAGGCGCGCAGAAGTTCCTCCAGCCCCATGCGTTCCTCGAGGCGCCGAACGGTGAGCACGATGGTCGCCCCGGCGGGCAGCCCCAGCCGGCGCCGGAGGGCCGCCGCATCGGCGCAGGGCGCGAACCGTTCGGTGTCGACGCCATGGGGCAGAAGGCGGATCTTGCGGGCCGGGCGCGTCCCCGGGTGGAACGCGGCCAGTTGCCGCCGCATGAACTCGGAGGCCACGAAGATGAGGCGCGCGGCGCCGAGGGCCCAGCGCTCGGCCAGAAGGCGCAGGGCGAGCTTGTGCGGCGGCACGCGCCTCCCCCTCCGCCGCGCGCGTACGGCGAACTCCGCCGCCCACGGCGAGTGGAAACAGTACGCCAGAGGGACGCACCCGGCGCGGCGCCGCACCACCCAAGTGGCGAAGGGTTGGTGGCCGAGCACGAGGTCGAGCGGCCCGTTCGGCGCGGCGCCGAGGGCGCGGAAGGATCCCAGGAGAAGCGCCGGCAGTTGCCGCGCGGCGCGCTCGTCGGAAGGCGCCGAGGGGAAGCGGACCAACGTCACGCCGCCGCGGGCGGCGACAGGCGGCCCGTCCTTCCGGCCGGCGAACACGCTCACCGCCCAGCCCCGCGCGGCGAGCTCGCCGCCCAGGGACAGAGCGGCGCGGCTGGCGCCGCCGAGGTTCTCCGGATCGGCGTAGTCCAAGGCCTGGAGGAGGGACGGGCGCCTCATGGCGCGCCGGCGGGGCGGACCGCTCCGTTGGGCATCTCCACCACGGGCCCGGCCGCCGGACCGAGGAGGCCGCGGAGCAGCAGGAAGGCCGCCAACGCCGCGGCCAAGATCAAGGCGACGCCGATCCAGGTGGCCGCGCCCGGCGGGCCCGGCATCCGCGCCGCGAGGGGTGGGCGCGCCGCGAATCCGCCGATATCGGCGCGCACGGCGGCAAAGAGCTTCTCGGCCCGCTCGAAGCGGGCGCCGCAGGCGGGGCATGCGGCCGCGTGCTCTCTCCATGCCGCGCCCTCGCGTGGCGGGGCCTCGCCGGCGACGGCGAGATAGACGTGGTCGCCGCGAACGCAGCGCGGCGGAAGCGGCCCGGCGACCGCCGGGTCGGCCAGGCCGATCTTGCGCGCGACGTGCATGAGCGCGCGGGTGAAGCGGGCGCGCGTGTGGCTGGGGGGCTCGCGGCGCATGCGGGCGGCCTCAGCCAGCGGGTGCCCTTGGAAGTAGAGGAACACCACCTCGCGCTGGACGCGCGGCAGGCCGGCGAGCGCGGTCCAGAGGACGGGCACGCCGTCCGGCGCCGAAGGCAGGCCTTCCTTCCTGAGCTCTTTTCTGAGAATTCCGATGGCGTAGCTGGAAAGAAGCGAGTTGTGCCGCAGGCGCGGCAGGTGCCCGAACACCGTCTCGATGGTCCGCAGACCCGTGGCCTCCGCCCGCGCCATGTCCAGGGAGAAGCCCCAGGCGTAATGGACGAGGCTCGGCTGGAGGCGCGCAACGAGGGTTTGGAAAGCCTCCTCGTTGCCGTGCGTGCAGGCGACGATAAGCTCGTGGGTCGAGGGTACCCGCGCCGGCTTCATGGCGACCCTTCCCCGACGGATTCGTCGCAGGCGCGCCGCCAGAGCGCGTACTCCTCCGCGATCCTCTCCGCAAGCGAGGGGTGGCGCGGCCGCCAGGCGAGCGCCTCCTTCGCGCGGGCGTTGCTGGCCCGGCAGGAAGTTTGGAGCATGCGGTGCGCGTCCTTGCCGACGACCAGGCGCAAGAGGAAGGACGGCAGGGCGCCGGGGGGCTTGACGCCGGCGGCGCGGGCCGTTTCGCGTAGAAGGTCGGCGATCCGGAGCGGGGCGTCGTCAACGATGTTCAGGACCATGCCCCGCGAGGCGTTCTCGGAGGCGGCGATGACGGCATCGGCGAGATCCTCGGCGTGGATCGGGCTCACATAGGCGCGCTCGCCGCCGAGGGGCGGGCAGGTGTTGGCGCGCAGCGCCCGGAAGAGGTTCTGCGTGTGCCAGGCGCGGGAAGAGTAGACCAGCCCCGCGCGGAGCGCCGCGCCGTACAGGCCTTGGAACTCCACCGCCTCGCCGAAGATGCTCTCCATGGCCGCGAAGGAGGCGGCGGGCCGCGGCGCGTTGATGGGCTGTTCCTCGCCGACGAGGCGGTCGCCGCAGTCGCCGTAGACCACGACCGACGACACGAGGATGGCCAGCGGCGTGCGTTGTCTGAGCGCGGCCGCGACGAAGGTGCGCATGCCGTCGGTCCGCACGCGCTCGTAGGGCCGCAGCTCCTCGGCCGTGGGCAGGAGCGTCCGCGGCACCTCCGTGCCGAAGAAGACGGCCGCATCGCGCCTGGCGAGCCCTTCCTCGAAGGTCGGGAGCTTGAGGGGCGACCCGAGCACCGTTTCGGCGCCCAGGGCCCGGAACGTATCCCTCCCCGCGGCCGTCTCCACCAGGGCGGTGACCTCGTGGCCCCGCGCGATCATGCGCTCGGCGCAGATCAGCGCCGCCGTCTGTGTGCCGCCGAAGAGGAAGATGCGCATGGGCACGATTGTATCCACGGCGGGGGTGCGACGAAACCCCGTCGGCGGGCGGAACGAGCGGCTATTTCATGGGCACCCAGACGTTGCCGCGCTTGGAGCTCTCCACCGCCGCGGTGACGAAGGCGATGCCGATCCTGCCGTCCGTGACGTTGGCGTACTTGGAACCGTCGCAGGCGAAGGGCTTGCCGTCGTTGTAGGCCCGCACATCAGCCTCGAAGGAACGGTGAAGCCGGGCGTAGGCATCGTGAAACGCCTCGGGGTGGCCGCTGGGGATGGTCGGCTCCGCGAGGAGCCAGTCGGGCACATCGCCCAGGAACCCGTCGTTCTTGGCCACCGCGGCGCGCCAGTAGACGCGGTCCGGCTGGCCGGGCAGGAGGATGACGACCTTCTCGGGCTCTTCTTGGCGCCAGATGAGGGAGCCCTTGGTGCCGTTCACCTCGATGGAGAGGTCGTTCTTGTGGCCGATGCAGATCTGGCTGGCGCGGACGAGGCCGCGGCCGCCGTTGGCAAGCTTCACGTAGACCGTGAAATGGTCATCGAGCATGCGCCCCTTGACGAAAGTCTCCAGGTGCGCGGCCAGCTCGGTCACCTCCAGGCCCGTCACGAACCTGAGCTGCATCAGGGCGTGCGTGCCGATGTCCCCGCCGCAGCAGCTTATGCCCGCGCGCTTGGGATCGACGCGCCACTCCGCCTGCATGGAGCCCGTGTCCTCGGTCCGCGCGGCGAGCCAGCCCTGGATGTAGCAGGAATCGACCCACCTGACGTCGCCCAGAAGGCCGCTCCGCACGATGTAGCGCGAGAACCAACTGGTCCAGTGGCCGAGGTAGGTGTGCGCGACGCCGAAGGGGACCTTCTTTTCCTTCACCGCGGCGACGAGCTTGTCCGATTCCTCCAAGGTCAGCGTGAGGGGCTTCTCGCAAAAAACCGGAATCCCCGCCATGACGCACTTGTAGGCCGGGTCGAAATGGACGTGGTTGGGCGTCACGACGACGACGTAGTCCACGCGCTCGCCCTTGGGCTTCTTGGCCTGATCCTGGATCAACTCGTCGTAGCTGGGATATCCCTTCAGGGGATACGGCCAGTTCTCCGCTTCCTTGAGCGCGGCCTTGGGATCGGGGTGAAGCGCCGCGCAGGTGACGCGCCGCGTGCCGTCGAAGTGAATGGCTTTCTGGTGCGGCTGGACGATGAACGCGCCGCCGCCGCCGCCGATGAGGCCGACGTTGAGGGGCCGCTGCGACATGGGAACGCCTCCTTTCTGAACGAACCGGTTCCGGCCCGGCGTGCCGCCGGACGACGGGATATTGTGGCAGAAGCCGCGGCAAAAAAAAAGAGCCGACGCGGGGCCGTCGCAACCGCCCCGGGCGCGGCCGGCTTCGCGTCAGGGAGCGTCCCCCTCGGAGGAAGCGCGCGGCGGAGTCTCCCCCGCGTTCCGGCAGCCGGCGGCATCGCCGCGGCAAAGGCACGCCCCGCCGCAGGAAGAGGGCAGACGTTTGCTCTCGCGTTTGCGCTGCAAGAGGTAATGGGTCGCCATGAACGCGGCGATCACGACCAGGGTTCCGAGCAGCGTTTTGACCATGGCGTCACCTCGCGAAAGTCTCCAGCCACGCGCGTTCGCTCAGCGTGAAGCCCAGGGCCCGGAAGCACGCGGCGTCGTCGGGGGCGGCGAAGGCGTACATGAGATCGGCGCCCTTTTCTCGGGCGCGTTCCCAGGCTTTCCTGACCAGGCTGCAGGCCAGCGTGAAGTCGGTGCCCGCTCCCCGGGGGAAGGGGCCGAGGAAGCGCGCCAGGCCGCCCGCGTGAAAGAGGCAGAAGGCGCCCTGCACGGCGCGGTCGCTCTGCGTCAGGTAGGCGGAGAAGAGGATGTTCCGGAGCCGGAAGAACCACAGGCGCCGGACGGCGTCGTTCGCCCCGTCGTGCGCGGCGTGAGCGGTGAACCGCGCGAGCTCGTTGGGCCCGACGGGCGTCAAGCGCGCCGGCGCGCCCGGGGGATCCACCAACGCCGCGGGGTTGAAGACCGCCAAGACCTTCCGGCCCTGGGAGACGAACCCGGCGCGGGCGAGGGCGGCGTGCAGTTCCGGCGGCCTGGTCTCCGGATCGACGACGATGGCCAGACCGCGGGAAGAGGCGAGGGCGACGAGCGCCGCCGTCTGCTCGGCCGGGGCGCGGACGCGCAGCAGGCAGTTGGTTTCGGGGAGCGGGATTTCCGCGTTCACGGCGGTGTGGAAGCCGCCCTCTTGCGCGATGGAGGCGCAAGCGGCGCGCATGCTCTCGTCATGGGCGAGGAAGCGGTCGAGGGGCGGCGATTCCATGGGTATCTCCCGGAGCGCGGGGCGGCCGCGCGGAGCGACTTTACCGCGCGGCGCCTCGGACGGCAAGCCGCCCGCCGGGCGCGGCCGGGGCGCCCAGCGCTGCAAAATCAGGGGGGGGAGGGGCGGGCGGTCCCCGCCTCGAACGCCCCGTGGCGTCCCAGCGGTTTCACCCCGCCCGACAACTATCCTGACACGGGGGGACCACGACGCCTGCAATCGTGCCCGGATTCGGGAAAGCCAGCCCATTGGAGCAGACTCTTCGTCAAGCACGGTTTCTCCCTGGGCGCCTAACGCTCCGGTTGCAGCGGCGGGGTACAGCGCCGTCCGCTGCAACCGGCTGTTAGCTGATAGTTGTCTATTTCTTGATTTCGCTCATTGCGATACCCAGGGCCTTGGCGACGCCCTCTCCGTAAGCTTGGTCGGCCTTGAGGCAGTTGCCGATATGGCGAATCTTGATTTCTCTGGGGGCGTCGCCCATGGCACGGGCGGTGTTTTCAAAGAGGGCCTGCTGCTGGGCGGCGCTCATCAGACGGAAGAGCTTGCCCGGCTGCGTGTAATAATCGTCATCTTGGGGATAGTGGTCTGCGGCGCCTTCCAGAGCAAGCGGCGGTTCACGCAGTTCGGGCTGGTCCTGCCATTCGCCATAGCTGTTGGGGTCATAGCCCAAGGTGCTGCCCTGGTTGCCGTCGACCCGCATGGCGCCGTCGCGGTGGTAGATGTTGACCGGACAACGCGGCGCGTTGACGGGGATCTGGTGGAGGTTGACGCCCAGGCGGTAGCGCTGGGCGTCACCGTACGAGAACAGGCGGCCTTGCAGCATCTTGTCCGGCGAGAAACCGATGCCGGGCACAACGTTCGCGGGATTGAAGGCCGACTGCTCGACCTCGGCAAAGTAGTTCTCCGGATTCTTGTTGAGTTCGAGGATGCCGACCTCGATGAGCGGGTAGTCCTTGTGGTACCACACCTTGGTCAGGTCGAAGGGGTTGTACGGCATCTTGGCCGCGTCCTTCTCGGGCATGATCTGGATGAAGAACTTCCAGCGCGGAAAGTCCCCGCGCTCGATCGCCTCGTAGAGATCCCGCTGGTGGCTCTCGCGGCACTTGCCGATCACGGCCTCGGCCTCGGCGTCGCTCAGGTTCTTGATGCCCTGCTGGGTGAGGAAGTGAAACTTCACCCAGTGGCGCTCGTTCCGGGCGTTGATGAGGCTGAAGGTGTGGCTGCCGAACATGTGCATGTGGCGGTAGCTGGCCGGGATGCCCCGGTCGCTCATGGTGATGGTGATCTGGTGCAGCGCCTCGGGCAGCGAGGTCCAAAAATCCCAGTTGTTCTTCGCGCTGCGCAGGTTGGTGCGGGGATCGCGCTTGACCGCGCGGTTGAGGCCGGGAAAGCGCAGCGGGTCGCGCAGGAAAAAGACCGGGGTGTTGTTGCCCACCAGGTCCCAGTTGCCCTCCTCGGTATAGAACTTGATGGCCGTGCCGCGAATGTCGCGCTCGGCGTCGGCGGCGCCGCGCTCGCCGGCCACCGTCGAGAAGCGCAGGAACAGGTCAGTCTTCTTGCCGACGTGGGAGAAGAGCTTGGCCTTGGTGTACTTGGTGATGTCATGGGTCACCTTGAAGGTGCCGTAGGCGCCCGAGCCCTTGGCGTGCATGCGGCGCTCGGGGATCACCTCGCGATCGAAGTGGGCCAGTTTCTCCAGGAACCAGACATCCTGGAGGAGTTGCGGTCCACGTGGCCCCGCAGTCATTATGTTCTGGTTGTCGGCGACTGGCGCTCCCGCGGCCGTTGTCAGTTTTTTCTTTTCGTCTTGCATGTTCTATCTCCTTTCGTGCTCAAGTCGTTCTGAGCTAACGATAAGCTTACCCGCAACTGGCGGGTTCCGGAAATTCTGACCCACCTTTTTCCGGAAATTCTGAGTCACCCCGTAGGCGTCGGGGTCGGCGTACGCGACACTCATCCCCCTGTAACCGAACCGTCTTGGAGACGGGTCCCAACAGGGGGAGGAGATGTACGGAGCCGTGAAAAGCCACGAAGCTCACTTTCTGAAGCAGGCAGGGCTGTCCATTCGCGAAACCGCCGAGAAGACGGGACTTTCGCCCAGTACGGTTAAGCGAGTCTTGAACGAGCCGCCCGTTCAGACGCCCGACGACAGAGCCGCCGCAAAGGCACGCGCCGTCGGCCGGACCGACCGACCACGTCGAATTCATGCTACGTCCCGAATCCGGCAACGTCAAATAAACCGACTGGCTCGGCCCATATTGGACAGAATCTTATTGATCTTCAGCCTGGCCCCGGCCCAGACTCTGATTCGCTTGTGCGAGTCACCAGATAGGCGTCTGAACATATCAAGTTTCCCTCGAAAGTCGATCCGCTCCGCGGCACACATGGCGGCGAAACGGTGAGCGGGAGCAGCGCTCTGTGATTCTGCGATGATTCGCCTTGCAAGATCCCCCGTAGTCACCCGATCAAGAAGAGGATCTAAACCAAAAGGCGGCAAACCGCAGTGGCACCAACTTGCAGCCGAGAGGCTGAAATAGAGATTGATCACCCACGACGCATCTTGTGGACTAAGGAACGGGGAATAGCACTTCGCGGCCTCATGGGTAATGGAAGCAGTTCCCGTTTCGTGACGTTCGCAAGTACGTAGTAGCCAGTCGCGCAGAATGGGTTCCGAGGCGGCCCCTCCCCAGCGTGCGAGTATTCGGCCAGCGATGACCTGTATGCCCTCCCACTTGGAGCGGAGGGCCTCTTCGACTTCCTTCCGAGCGTCAGGCTGATCGGGGCCTCGTTCGAGTTCTTTCAGTCGGGAGCAAAGCCTCTGGATCTCGTCCATCGGAACTACAGCGGCCTAAGGCCTAACGGAAGCATCACCCGTTTGCCGGCTGGCGTAAACCTGGCCGAATTGCCCAAACGATTGATAACCCATAGCGATTGTTAAACGCGAACCGTGAGGCAAGTTGGGTGCATGCAGTGTCAAGCTGCGCCTCCAGTCGGTCAAGTTCTTCGCCGTAGGCGCTTCCAAAAACTAAGCTTGCGAGTCGTTTTACTGTCGGAGTTTACTTGTTCTGAATCAGAAATGGGAATTGTATGGGCCTCGCTTAATATTTTGGCTCCCGTAGATGGGCGTTGCCAGTCATCTCCAATGATCTCACGCGACCGGTTGTCAAATTGCTCTATGTTTTGAGCCGTGTATACAGTCACCGTGATTTCTCTTGTATAATCAAAGTCGTTGCAATGCGAGTGGTGCGCCTCGGGGTGTTCCGCAAGGTAATTGCAGCGAGATGCTAATTCAAGTGCTTCGTCAGGAGTAAGATAAAGAGTTACATTATGTAGTTCTTGGTCATTCTTCTCATCGTAAATTCTCATTTTGCATTCTCAAAATAGTTCAGCGATTCTACCTTGTCGTTCTAGTTTTTCTTGGTTTTCAGGAAGCGGCTTTTCAGTTGCCATGTTCTCCGATAGCATTTCAACTGCGCGGCCTAACGCCTGAGTTAAGCCGCGACGCGGAGCAGCGTAGGCTTGAATGAATTGTTAGCCAGCGCTGCCGCTATCAAACATATCGTCGACGGTGCCAAAGACGGCTTCGTGCATCCATGATCCACCTTTGGCGGCAACGAGGTCTGTGCCATTAACCTCCTTTGCAAAAGTTAGAACCGGAACTACCGGCTCTCCGTCAAGCTCCATGACGCAACTCCCGTCAATGATTTCAGCGACGGAGAACGCAATATTGCCGGTAGCCTCACGAAGCGTCTGCACATCGGTTATGCCGGCTTTTTTAAGGCCAGTGCGGATTGAGTTAATCAGCTCCTCCAAGAGACGCAACTGGAGTGCATCGAATCTGTGCGAATTGATTGTGATCTTCATGTCTTGATGCACCTCCGGCGCCCGTAAGTACCGCCGGATCACTGGTGTGGCGATCTGGAGAAAGACGAAACCACCAATGGCGCCACCAATGCCTGCACCCAAGAGAGAGAAAGCAAACGATCTGCCCAAGACGGCCCCGACACGCGTGCCGGCCCCGCTGCAGAGGCCAGCAATAGCCAAGGCTACCCAAATTTGCCAATGACGAAAACTACGCCAACAGGCAGCGCGCCAACGACGATTGCGTTCGCTCCTGGACAGGCCGGCCAACTCGGGTAACTGTTTTAGAGACCAGTAAATATGCATTCTTATGCACCTAACGTCAAACGTCACTTCCGGGGCCGTCCCGACCGACCACGTCGAATTCATGCTACGCCCCGAGTTGCGCATGTGTCAATGACTTTGAGACACCCAGCGTCGGAATTTAATGAGTCGCCGGCGATGTCGTAGACCTGGTCAGGCTTCCCGGGGAGCCTGACCAGGAAAGGCCACCGCGAGCCGCAGGCGACGCCGTCCGGTGGAGCCGCTGGTTAGGAGGCTGACCATCGGAAGTGCCGTTTAACTTCTGAAGAATAGCTTCTCCCCACGGTGGACTTGTTCTTCTCCAACCAATCTGAAAATTTTGTCGTGCCATTAGGCGCTTGTTCCGATGTCAACATTTCGTCCATTAGTCCTTTTAACTCGTTTCGAGTAAGCAATACGTCTCGTAAAAATAGACTGAGAATGCGGCCACAGAAGATGCCCAAGAGGGGCGGGACTTTGAGCACTATCGGTTTCTTCCCGATTTTGTCGACGATTAATGCCACCAATTCTTGAAAAGTGAATGTTTCAGGTCCTATGGCGTCTACCGTTGTCCCAGCCACAACCGTTGACTGGCGAACGGCGATGTCAGCAAGATCCTCAACAAAGACCGGCTGAACCCGATATTCTCCCGATCCAAAGATTGGAAAAATGGTGTGGGTTCCGGAAATTCTGAGCTAGGTTTTCCGGAAACTTTGGACCCATTGGGCGTCGAACCGGCATTCTCCGTTCTTTTCAAATGACGAGTTCGGTAGGACCTCCCCCGTAGTTCTATGAATCGTCCTCGAGCGAGGACACGATCGATGATTGCTTCCGCGAGATCCGGGTCGTGGAGGACGTTTGCCCAGGCGGCCAGCGGTTTGTTTGTTGTGAAGACCATGGGCTTCTTTTTCAAGTACCGTCGGTTTACCACCTGGAAGAGGACGTTAGCCGCATCCGCGGGATACGTCAAGTATCCCAATTCGTCGACGACGAGCACGCCCTCGTGAAGGTAGGGTTCGATTGACTGCTCGAGTCGTCCTTTCGTTGATGCTTCGGAGAGCTCACCGATAAGCTGATTCGCTTCGACGAAAATGGCCGTTGCGCCGTTCTGGATAGCGCGGTAGGCAATGGCAATGGCCAAGTGTGTCTTCCCCAGACCGGTCGGGCCACAGAGGATCAGGCTCCGCCCTTCACTGAGGAGCTCCGGACCCAAGAAAGAGCCCAAGAGCGAGAGCCGGACGGAGCTTTGGAAGGTGAAGTCGAAGTCTTCAATGGTAGCGAGAAAGGGGAAGTGTGCTTTACGCACGGCCCGTTCGATCCGCGTCTGAGCCCGGTGTGCGACCTCCTCGGCAATCAGGGTGCCGAGGAAGTCGCGGTAGCTCATGTCCTGCTCTTCAGCTCGAGGGACGAGCTCGGGATAGAGCCGGCGGACCGTCGGCAGGTGAAGTCGTCGAAGGAGAGCTTCAAGGTCAAATGGTTCTTCCGTCATGCACGTTTCCTTTCGATGAACTGTTCGACGTAACGAACGCCGAAGAGGCGGCGCTGGACCACATCGTTCAGGGCAGCGGCGAAATTCTTGTGGCCGAAGCGTTGGAGAAGGTCGAAGAGGATCTCGACTTCAGCTGGCCATGTTCGGGGATGACTATGGACGATCTCGGTGAGGAGCGTTTCGGCTTGCGGGCCGATGGCGAGCAGCTGTTCGCGCTTGAAGTAAAGCTTGGCCCGTTTTCCAGAAACCTGGGCCAGCATGGCCGAACGGTGCTCTGGCAGAAAGCTCTCTCGTTGAGCCGCGGGAAGTCGGGGATGCTCGGCTTCGTACTTCCTGGCCAGGATTCGCACGCGTTCAGGGTAGAGGTAGAGTGTACCGGGAAAGCCGATGGACTGGGGCGGCATCGAGTACGCCTGCCCATGGTGGAAGACGCGGGCGGTGGGGCCGACTATAACAGGAAAGCGAAGGGGATACTCGGCGGGTGGTATCGGGAGCGCTCGAAGCCTTTCCCGCTCAATTTTCATTCGGTCGGCCGGGATCTCGTTTGTTGCACGTGAAGGACGTCGGAGATTGACTTCCTGATGCCAACCGGCAAGCTGCTGCTCGAGGTCGTGTCGATCATGAAACCGACGGACCTTGAAGAAACTGTTCTTAACCCAGCCGACCAGGTTTTCGACCGATCCCTTCTGGTTGGCGCGTCGGGGCCAGCAGAGCTCCGGAGCGAAGCGGTAATCCAAGGCAACCTGGCCAAAGGTTTTGTTCCATTCGATCTTCGATCCTTTGCGACCGAGGGTGATCGTCTTTGGGTTGTCAAAGACCGCTACCAAGGGAAGCCCGCCCCAGGCATTGAAGGAATCCAGGAGAGCTCGGACTAGCGCCTCGACCCTTTCGTTTGGGACAATGCGGACCTCTGACCACCGTGAATACTTCAGTCGTGAGCAGAAGATGTGAAGGCTCTCGCGGGATCCGTCGACATAACGAACGGTCACCTGGCCGAAGTCGTGCTGGCTGAATTCACCCGGGATGCCTTCAAAGCGAACGACGGGAGTGGTCCGGTTCGGTCGAAGGGCCCCCACGAGTTCGTAGAGTGCCGTCTTCCCACCCTCGTACCCTGCCAGACGAACGCGGTGCAAGATCTCGACCGTTGGAAGCTCTGGTTCCTGTGTCAGGATTTCCTGGACCGATTTCCGGAAAGCTTCAACCCTGCTCGGCCGCCCGACGCCGCGTGCCTTTGCTACGGCTCCGTCGTCAGGCGTCTGGACGGGCGCCTCGTTCAAAACTCGCTTAACCGTACTGGGCGAAACCCCCGTCTTCTCGGCGGTTTCGCGAATGGACAGCCCTGCCTGCTTCAGAACGTGAACTTCGTGGCGTTTCATGGCTCCGTACATCTCCTCCCCCTGTTGGGACCCGTCTCCAAGACGGTTCGGTTACAGGGGGATGAGTATCACGTATGCCGACCCCGACGCCTACGGGGTGGCTCAGAATTTCCGGAAAAAGGTGGGTCAGAATTTCCGGAACCCGCAAATGGGACTCTTTCGAATGAGCCACGCGATGTTATTAACCAAAATGTCTTCTTGCCCAAATACAAGCGTTGGCCTGACGATCGAGTAGGGCACGCCGGAGTCCTTTAGCATGGACTCCTGAATGGCCTTGCCCTTGTAATAGGGCAGATCTGATTCAAGAGATGCTTTCGTGACACTAATATGAACGATCCTCTTCACGCCCGCTATCTTGGCGCATTGGAATAGAGTCTTCGTATTCGCGAGTGCCCCTTCATATGTCTGACCGTCAAATGGAAAACGAATCCAATAGGTGTTGTATAGGGTATCCGCTCCACTGAGCGTTTCGGAGAGGGCGTCCGCGTTATTGAAGTTGTAGGGGAATGCTTTAAGCGAAGGACCAAATGGATTTGGTTTGTCGGGATGGGTCGTGATCGTACGAACAACTCGCCCCTTTTCCAGAAGAGCTTGGGAAATGTACTTCCCGATGTATCCAAAGGAGCCAGTTACGACATCCAAGGCTTTCAGCCTCCTAACAATGGTTAGATGGTTTCTTCATAACTCCTTTTGGCCACGACCTCGCGGTATAACATCCCGCCCGCAATTCTCTCGTAACACCTGCATTTGCAGAAGCTTAGGCCATGTTCTGCACTGAATGCGGAGGGATATATGGCTTCTATATAAAACACCTCGGCTCTTCGTATACAAATCGTCCACCGGACTTTTGACGCCCTTGCCGCCCCGGTTTAGGACATGGGTGTAAATCATCGTTGTCTTGACATTCTTGTGACGTCGCTAGACGGTCACCACTATCTTTGCACAGAGTGCGCAGCCGTCAAGATGGACTGTGGTCTGTGGTCGGGCTGCCGGCGGGTACGCTTGGGCGGGCGGCGAACAGTAAGGATCAGCGGGGCGCCGCGTGTGGCCTTCCATTTAGACCCGCCCAGATCGGCGGCGCCGGTGCATTCACTTGTTATGCATGGTTTCCGAGGGAAGGGTGTTGGCGAATTACCGCCAAGCTTTCCAAACCGAGTTGCGTTGAGCCCTCATTTTAGTGGATGATCACGCCGAAAGCCAGCGATCCGATCTAGGCAGAAATACAGTTGGCGATGCCAGCCGGTGATAGGGAGGAGAGCGGCAGGCAGATCACGAGGTGCGCACCAGCCGAGGAACGAGCACAGCCAAGCATCAAGCACTGCGCCGCAACCAACGGGGGGGCAACCGACCGTGACCGGCTAGCGTTCTTCCTCGAAACGGACGCCGCCCTTGACCTGGACTTCGAGGCGCTCGAGGCCAAGGCCGAGGCGGCTGCCGAGGAGCCGTCGCCGGAAGAGCGGCGCAAATACATCACGAACTAATGCCGACTTGCGTAAATGGGGTCTTTGCGCCAAAGAATACGTTCGTGAGCCTGTCGCGAAAGCCCCGCGCAGCGCGACGACTCCCGCGTGACTATCATGGCCGGCGTGGTTCTTGGGCGGACTCGGCGGGACGAACTGTTACCTCGGTTGTCCCGGTTCTTTCTGATCTTTTCGTCCGAACTGCGCCTAGGCGTACACCGCGTAGTCGATCTGCGGGAAGGCGTTGTCCTTCCACTCCAGCTCGCGCAGGTACCCGGGATCGATGGCGTTGCGCGCGATCGAGTCGGAGAGGCGGTTGAAACGGTCGATGTGGCTCTTGGTGCGTTTCACCGCGTACTGGACCATCGTCCCCGTGTTCATGATGAAGGCCCAGTCGCTGCTCTGCGCCAAGAGCAGCTCGCGCGCCGCCTGGTTGAGCGCGCGGCGCGTGAGCGGGTCGCGTTCGCCGCGGTGTCTTCCGGCCAGCTCGATCATCCGGTCCGAGGCGCGGTGGAGGTGGCGGTAGATCCAATCGTTCGTGCCGTTGAGCCACACCTCGGAGTAGCCCTTGTAGCCCCAGCTCGAGACGCTCGGCATCGAGATCTGGTGGGTGGGGTGCTTCTCGAGGTACGCGCTCGGCGTGATCAACTTCACGGTCTGCTGGTCGTAGGCGATCTTGCGGCACAGGAACTCGAGCCACTCGGGGCCCTCGTACCACCAGTGGCCGTACAGCTCGGCGTCGTAGGGGGCGATGATGATGGGTTCCTTGCCGAGGAGCCCGTACAGGTGCTCGATCTGCTTCTCGCGGTTGAACATGAAGTTCCCCGCGTGGGCGGCCGCCTTCTCGCGGGCGACCTGGGGGTCGTAGACCTCCTTGTGGTCGCCGGGGCCGGTGATGCGGTGATACTTGATGCCGGTGCACTTGCGGATGCCCAGGTGGTGGATGTAGGGCTTGACGTATTCGAAGTCCAGATCGAAGCCGACGTCGCGGTAGAAGTCCCGGTACCAGTAGTCGCCCGGGTAGCCCTCCTGCGCGCTCCAGACCTGCTTGGAGCTCTCCATGTCGCGGCCGAAGCAGGCGACGCCCGTGTCCGGGCAGATGATGGGCGCGAACACGCCGTAGCGCGGCCGCGGCGAGGCGTGCAGGACGCCGTGGGTGTCCACGAAGAAGAACTTGATCCCCGCGTCCTTCAGATGCGTCACCACGCGCTCGTCGAAGCCGCACTCCGGCAGCCAGATTCCCTTGGGAGGCGCGCCGAAGAACTGCTCGTGCGTCGCGACCGCCACGCGGACCTGGGCGCGCATGGCGCGCTCGTTCCCCGCCATGAGGGGCAGGAAGCCGTGCGTGGCGCCGCAGGTCATGAGCTCCAGGTGGCCGAGCTCGGAAAACCGGCGGAAGGCGTGAATCAGGTTGCGGGCGTACCGGTCGGCGAAGGTGGTGCGCGCGAAGGTCAGGCGGAAGTGGTACATGAGGGCGAGGCGGTGGAACTCGGGCATCCAGCGGGTGCGCTCCACCTCCTTGCCCGCCAGCTCGATGAGCTTGTCGAGGTGGTGGAGGTAGCGTCCCGTGAGCAGCGAGTCGTTCATCATGGACGCCAGCGTGGGCGAGATCGACATCGTGATCTGGAAAGGGACGCCGTCGTCGTGCAGCCGCTCGAAGACGTGGATGAGCGGGATGTACGTCTCGGTCATGGCCTCGAAGAACCAGTCCTCCTCGAGGAACTCCTCATGCTCGGGGTGCCGGACGTAAGGCAGGTGTGCGTGCAGGACGATGCTCAGGTAACCCTTGGGTTGCATGGAACGGGCTCCCTCTTCGTGTTGCGGGCGTCGCGCCCCTCTCTTCCCTAGGCCTACGATTCTTCAGTGTGGAGCACCGGCTCCGGGACCTCGGTGGTCCGCGACACGATCGGTATGATGCTGCGCTCTTCCAGTCCGTCGGCGGCGCGGGCCACGGCGTCGATGCGCTGGACGCCGTCGGGCAGGGCGAACCTCAGGGTGAAGGACCCGTCGGGCCGCAGCCGCACCTGACGGCCCTGCACCGTCACGGCGGCGTCCGGAGCGGTCGCGCCGTAGACGATCAGCTCGGCGTCCAGGACGAACCAGAAGTTGCGGCCCTTGGCGCCGGCGCCCTTGCGGACCGGGCTCGCGCCGAAGCTCGATACGGCGCCGGAAGAAAGCTCGGCCCTGAGCCGCTCCTCCAGCATGCGCCTGAGCTCCAGCGAGCTCTTGCCCACGTCGAAACCGCCCGAAAGGGCGTACAGGTTCTCGTAGTAGTCCTCCGCGACGGTGCCCCATTTGTCGTCGATCACATCGGACATTCCCGCCCGGGGCGTCCTGACGGTGTTGGAGCGCGCCAGGACCGCGAAGCGGCCGCTGGAGGAAAGGAGCCCGATCTCGGCGCAGTATGTGCGGTTCGGGTCGACGCGGAAGTACCAGTTGCGGGCGAAGTCATCCACGCGGATGTCGAAGAAGAGCTGGGCGTTGTAGCCGTTGAACTCGGCGCCGGCCACATCGTACACCCGCAGGACGCGGCTGGCCGTCTCGCCGGGCTGGAGCTCGAGGGACGCGAGGGCCTCCTCGTTTTTTCCGGGGGTGATTTCCCAGTACGAATGGATCCACGAGGGGTCGCGCACGAGCAGAACGAGACAGTTGATGCCGTAGCCCTGGGGGATGTCCTCCGCCTCGGACGTGCCGCCGAAGGGCCGGCGCCCGGGCAGCGGCCCCCCCCCGGATCCCGGCACGTGCGCGGCGGCGGGTTTAGGATCGGTGTGGGCCGCCGCCGGCGCTTCGGGCCGCTTCTCCTCGACCTTGGCTGTCAAATGATCGGGCATTCCTGCTCTCCCTCACGCGACTCGAACGGTGCGATCCCCGTTCGGGGCATCCGCAAAGCGCACACAGTGCGCGAAGTCATCCAAGTTTTTCGACTGTACGGGGGCGCAACTTGAATCGATTCGCGCCGTTAACCTGCCTCGCTCCCCGCCTTTGCCCCGCGTGCCGGGCCGCCGCCGGAGGCCGGGAGGCCTCCGGCGGTCCGCCCGCTCCGGGTTCCGGAAAAGGTTTCACCGGATCCCGCGGCGATCGTTGACGCCGCCGCCGGCAGGGGCAATGCTATGCGTAGCAGGCGCTGTGGCGCGCCGGCGCGCGGCAGGCGCGCGCGGGAGGCTGCTCGTGAACATTTTTCCCGGAAAAGTCGTCGCGGCCCGCGACGCGAAGCTGCGGGGCGCGGACGGCGCCGTGCGGCCGCCGCGGCTCGCGGACCTTTTGGCCAAGGCGCTGAGGCGGCTGGGCGAAGCCGGGGACACGCGCGCGTTCTGGTCCCGCATCGTCAAGCCGGGCGCCAAGGTCGGCCTGAAGGTCAACTGCCTGGCGGGCGCGCGGCTCTCGACGACGCCGCAGCTTGTCCGGGCGGTCGTCGCATCGCTGGCCGAGGCGGGCGTCCCCGCGGGCGACATCGTCGTCTGGGACCGGACGGCGCGGGAGCTGAAGGCCGCGGGCCTGACGTCCCAGGCGACGGGCGCGGGCTGCCGGGGCACGGACGAGGCCGGCGGCTACGAAACCGCCATCGCGTCCAGCGGCGAGGTCGGGTCCTGCCTGGCGCGCATTCTCACCCGGGACATTGGGGTTTTGATCAACATCGGCGTGCTCAAGGACCACGACCTCTCAGGGGTCTCCATCGGCATGAAGAACCTGTACGGCGTGATTCACAACCCGAACAAATACCACGACAACGCCTGCGACCCCTACGTCGCCGACGTCGCCAACCTGCCCGTCGTGAGGGCGAAGCTCGCGCTGACCATCGCCGACGGCACCCTCGCTCAATGCCACGGAGGCCCGGCGTTCAGCCCGGCGCACGCCTGGGAGTACGACGGTATTCTCGTCGGCACCGATCCGGTCGCCCTCGACCGCGTGGGGTGCGAGATTATCGAGCGCCGGCGCAAGGCGCGCGGGCTGCCGAGCCTCGCCGAGGCGAAGCGGTGGCCGAAGTGGCTGGCCACGGCGGCGTCCTACGGGCTCGGCGAGGCGGACCTCGCCCGGGTGAAGGTGCTGGAGGAAGGCGATGGCATGTGAGCGGCGGTCGTTCCTGAAAGCGGCCGCCGCGGCGGGCCTGGCCGCCGCGGCGGCGCCCTGCCGCGGCGCCGGGCAAGCCGCGGAGGAGGCTTCCGAGTTTCCGGTCAAGCCCGCCCGCCACTTCGTCGCGCTGCCCGAGAAGAGGGTGCGCTGCGAGCTGTGCCCGCGGAAGTGCGAGGTGGCCGACAGGGAGCGCGGCTACTGCGGCGTCCGGGAGAACCGCGGCGGCGACTACACGACGCTCGTTTGGGGCCGCGCCTGCTCCCTCAATATCGATCCCATCGAGAAGAAGCCGCTCTTCCACTTCCTGCCGGGCGCGACGGCGCTTTCGGTGGCCACGGCCGGCTGCAACATGGAGTGCAAGTTTTGCCAGAACTGGGAGATCTCGCAGTTCCGGCCCGAGCAGATCGCGGCGAGCTTCATGCCGCCCGCCCGGCTGGCTGAGCTCGCGGCGGCGCGCGGCGCGCCGGCTATCGCCTACACCTACAGCGAGCCCGTCGTCTTCTTCGAGTACATGTACGACGCCGCCGTCGCCGGCAACGCGCGGAAGATCAAGAGCGTGATGATCTCCAACGGCTACATTCTGGAGCCCGCGCTGGCGGAGCTCTGCGATGTCCTCGCCGCCGTCAAGATCGACCTGAAGGGCTTCACGGAGAAGTTCTACAAGGAGTACACCAAGGGCGAGCTCGCCCCCGTCTTGGCGGCGCTCAAGTACGTGGCGAAGCGCCGCGTGTGGCTCGAAATCGTCGTCCTGCTCATCCCGAGCCTGAACGACGGCGCCGCCGAGCTGACGGAGATGTGCGCCTGGATCGCGGGGGAGCTCGGCCCCGACACGCCGCTTCATTTTTCCCGCTACCACCCCATGTACAAGCTCAAGAACATTCCGCCGACGCCGCTTCAATCGCTGGAGCGCGCCCACGCCGTCGCCAAGAAAGCCGGGCTGAACTACGTCTACCTCGGGAACGTCGCCGGCCACGAGGCCGAGAGCACGTACTGCCCGCAATGCGGCAAGGCCGTCATCACCCGCTACGGCTACCGCGTGGACGCGCGCGCCCTGACCGACGGGAAGTGCGCGGGCTGCGGCGCGCCCGTTCCCGGCGTGTGGGAGTGAGGAGGCGGACGGCGCGCCCCGGCGCGCGCCGCCCGCGGGCTTGACGGCGGCGGCCGGCGGCGAAGGAGGTTTCCATGACGGCTCTTGCGTCTTTCTTGGCGGCGCTGTGCGCGTTCAACCCGCCGTCGGACACCTCGGGTCCCCTCACGGCGACGCTGAGCGCGGGCCCGATCGGGCGGACAGGCGAGGTCGTGCTCGCCGTGGAGAATGCCGCCGGCGAGGAAGGGGCGGGCGTGGTCACCTTCCGCGCCGCGCCGCCCTGGAGAGTTCTGCCCCGGCGCGAGTTCCAGTCGTCGGTGCCCGCCCGCGGCCGGGTTCAAATCGCCGTTCGCATCGAAGCCGCGGGCACGGTGTTCCCCGAGTTCTACGCCCTTTACGCCAAGGTCCAGCTCCGCGTCGGCGGCCGCTTGGCGTCGGCGGCGCCGGTCCTGGTCTTCGTCCCGAACGTTCCCTGGCCCGAACCGCCCGCGCCGCCGCCGCGTGCCCCCCTCGCGGCCGAGGTTCCCGACGCGGGAGGCTCCCTCGCCGGGCTTGGAATCGCCGTCGTGAGCCTCGAGACGTTCCGCAACGGCGCGGTGCGGCGCATGCCGCCGGGCTGGTCCGGCACCGACGAAGCCACGGGCGCCGTGTTCGGCGACGGGGTCGCGATCAGCCGCGACGGCCGCGCCTCGACCGCCTTGAGCTTCCACGTGCCGTGGCGCGGCGGAGCGGGCCGCATGACCGTCGACTTCCCGCTCGTCCTTCCGCGCGTTCCGCTCCGGGCGCGCTTCGGCATCGGCCTTCGCGCCCACGCGCCGAACGAACCGCCCAGCGACGGCATCACCTTCAAGGTCGCCGTGCTGGCGCCCGAGCCCAGGGAGCTGTTCGCGCGGCACACGCGGCAATGGGAGGACGCGAGCGTCGATCTGTCCGCCTACGCGGGCCGCGCCGTCACCTTGAGGCTGACCGGCGATCCGGGGCCGGCCGGCGATACGACCTGCGACCTGGGGTATTTCGAGGACCCGAGGCTCGAGCCGGCGGGCGCGGCGGGGGCCGCGGCGGCGTTCACGGGCGAAGAGACCTTCGCCGTGCGCAGCGCCGAGGACTGGACCGTGACGGTGCGCAAGGGGCGGCGGGGCGTCTGGGACAGCCGTTTCGAGATGCAGAACGCGGGGGGCGCGGCCTTCGGCTTCACGGGTTTCGAGGGGCGCGCGCTCCTTCCCGACGGCCGCGCGATCGCGGCGGCGTGGTTCGTGCGCGATGCGGTCTGGCGGCGCGACGGCGAGAAGCTCATCGCCGGGCACGCTCTGGCGCCGACCGGCTTCATCGAGTGCGTCGTCGCGCCCATCGAGGACGGCTTCACCGTAGGATTCCGGGCCGAGGGCTGCGAGCTTCTCGACGTCGGCCCGGGCCCGTTCGACGCCGAGGCCGAGCGCGTGTACGCGGGGGCCGGCAACGTCATCGTGCGGCCCGAGCCGTTCCGCCTGAACGCCGACGGGCACCGCCTCGCGGCGCGCTTCGCCGGCTTCGACTTCCCGGGAATCTCCGTCGTGCAGGCGACGGACACCCTGCCCGAGCGCCTGGAGGTCGTGCCCGCGCGCCGGATCTATCGCCTGGCGGCGGGCGAAGACCCGGTCTTCGCCTTCGTGGCCGGCACCAAGGGCGCCTTCGATGCCGCCCTCAGGTACCGCGACTCGGTCGCCTCGGTGCAGCCCGCCGCGCCCGCCGTCGCGGCGCTCAAGGGCCGGTTCGTCTTCGACATCTGGGGCGGCCGCTACGGGCAAGGCGCGGCGTTTCTCAAGCGGGCGGCGGCCTACGGTCTGACGCACAGCCTGGTGGTGTGGCACAACTGGCAGCGCTGGGGCTACGACTACCGGCTGCCCGAGATTTTCCCGCCCAATCCGGCGCACGGCTCGCTCGATGAGTTCCAGGAACTGGCCGAAACCTGCCGGAAGCACGGCATCCTTTTCGCGCCCCACGACAACTACATCGACATCTACCCGGACTTCGACCGCTTCACCTACGACCTGGTCTGCCGGGACGAGGCGGGAAGACCCCTGCGCGCCTGGTACAACCGCGGCCGCGATGCGCAGTCCTACCGCTTCCGGCCCGACGCGTTCTTGCCTTTTCTGAAGGACAACCTGGAGTTGATCCGCGAGGACATCGCCCCGACGGCGTACTTCATGGACGTGTTCGCGTCAATCGACCCCTTCAGCTTTTACGACGGCGCCGGCGCGCGGCACCGGCGCCGCGAGACGATCGCGCGCTGGGCGGAGGCCTTCGTTTGGACGAGGGAGCACCTTCGGGGGGCTCCGCAGGTGAGCGAGAGCGGGCACGACGCCCTCATCGGGGCGTTGGACGGCGCGACCTGCAACCACCTGCGCGTCGATCCGGAGCGGCGCGCCGAGATGGCGTGGCCTATCGGGTGCGCCGACGCCGAGCGCATTCCGTGGTTCGATCTGGTGTGGCGCGACAAGTTCGTGCTGCACGGAGCGGGCTACGGGAATCGGTTCGCGGGCGGGCTGCCGCTCGGCGCCCACGGCCCGCAGAGCGACGACTACCTGTCGGTGGAGGCGCTCGCCGGACGCCCGGGGATGGCGGAGGCGCCCTTCGGCCGCGGCGTCGTCCGCAAGTACTGGCTCTGGCACGATTTCGCCCACCTGATCGGCCTCTGCCCCGTGGAGCGGGCGGAGTTCGTCGAGGGCGACATCCACCTGCAGCGGGTGACCTACCGGAACGGCGCCGTGGTGTGCGTCAACCGCTCGCCGCGGGATCGCGCGATCGATGGCGTGGTGCTGCCGCCGTACGGGTTCTTCGCCGCCGCGGAGAAACACCAGGCCGCGGTGGCGCGGCGGGGGACGGCGACGGTGGAATGGTCGTTCGGGCCGAAGGCGTGGTATGTGAATCCGCGCAACCAGAGCGACCGCGGCCGTAAGGCCCTTCGGCCGGTGCTGCGCCAGGCGGCGGCGCGGGACGACGGGACTCTGGCGCTTGCGATCGCGTGGGAAGGAACGGCGCGGCTCGACGCCCGGGAGCTCTTCGCCTTCGTGCACTTCCTGCCCGAAGACGCCGACGACATCGTGTTCCAGGGCGACCACGCCGTGCCGCCCGAGCTAGGCGGCGCCGAGGAAGCCGTCTCGCACGGAACGGCCAAGGTGCCCCGCGAGGCGCTGCCGCCCCGGGGCGAGGTCGTTTTCCGCGTGGCGGCCGGCCTCTGCGCCCGGGCGACGGGGCGAAGAATCCCCATCGAGGGCCTCGATCTGGGCGAGGATCGCGTGCTGCTCGGCACGGTCACGCTCAGGTTCGAAGAGACGCTCGAAGTCGCCGCGGTGAATCCCGTGAAGCTCGAGCCGCGCGGTCCGGCGGCGGGCGCGGAGATCGATTTCGGGCTGCTGCGCAGCACGGGAGCGTTTCGCCTCGTGCGCGAGGAGCGCGCCTGGGTGCTGACGCCGCTTCCCGACAGCGACGCTTTCACGGCGGAGTTCCCCTTCGCGTTCTTTCCCGACCTGCGGGGGCTTGCGTCGGCGCGCGCTTTTGCCTTCACCGGCGAGCGAATCGACGGCGTCGTGGCGAAAGCCCTGTCCGACGGGCTGCGAATCACGGTGCCGGCCGGCGTGTTCAGGTGCGAGCTGACGCCGTAGCCGCGGGAGGCGCGGCGAAGACGGCGGCGGGCGGACCGGGCCGGTTCCTTTTTCGGGACTTGGGGGAAATCTAGGCTCGAATACCGCAACTCCTTTATCGGAGCTAAGTTCCGATAAAGTTGCAAGTTCCGGGAAAGCATCGTATTCTTTGGCGGCCGAGGAGGGGAGACCTCGGCGTGCCACAAGCCCGGGGAGATGCCCGTCAGCGCCGGCCGCACCTTCCGGCGCTCCGGGAAGCGGGACGGAAGAGGTCGTGACTGTGGTGGTTGGTCGGGGAGGGTGCGCGTAGGCGGTGGCGATGCGTCAGAAATTGTTCGGGCACGCCGTGATGGGGCTTGTGAGCGTCGCGTGTGTGTGTGTGGGTGAAGTCCCGTATTCCCTGATTCCGCTGGCCGTTTTAATCTACGGCATCCTCCCGACCCGATCCGTGCGGCAGGGCGCCTACTGCGGGCGCCCGCCGTACGCCGCGCGCCGGCTGGGCACGAGGAGGTTTATCGCGGACGAAGGCCCGGGAGACCTTCTGCGGCGCGCCGAGGAAGCGGCCGAGCAAGGAGGGCTCCGGAGCGCGTTCGTCGCGGGCGAACGGCCCGCCGCGAGCTCGTTCCCCGAGGAAACCTTCGAAGAGACCTTCGTGTAGCCCCCGGCCGCCGGCCGGCTACCCGGGGGGGTCCATGCCCAGCGCGCGCAGCGCGAAGTGCTCATGCGCTCGGTACCCCGCCGGAGGGCGCGTCCATGCCCAGCGCGCGCAGCGCGAAGTCGTACGCGCCGCGCATGATCGCCTCGTCCGTGGCGAGGCGGCTACGAGCGATGCCGGTCTTCTTCCCCTGCATGACCGCGGTTTCGTCGCGGAGGAATTCCTCGCGTTCGGCCTCGTCGCCCAGGTCGAAGAGGCGTTTGTAGCCCCGTGCCCGGCCGGAAACATGGGCGGAGCGCGCGTGCGCGAGGGCGTGGGGCGCCACCAGATCCCACGCCCCCGCCAGTCCGCCGCCCAAGACGACGAGATCGGGGTCCAAAAGACCGATCGTCCAGTTGAGTCCGAAGGCGAGGGCCTCCCCGAGGCGCCGGAAGGCGCGTTCGGCGGCGGGGACGGCGGCGGCGCGTTTTCCGCGGGCGAGGGCGGCGATACGCTGGGGAAGGCCGGGCTCGTCGGCGTCGAAGGGGAAGGGAACCGCGCCGAGCTCCTCCCGGAAAAGCCGCACGAGCCCGCCCGCGCTCGCCGTTTCCTCGATGGCGCGGCCGTCCACGTAGGGACAGGCTCCGATTTCCATGCCGGTGGACGACGAACCCGTGAACATGACGCCATCCGCGACGAAACCGCATCCCCAGCCCGTGCCGAGCGTCATGCCGGCAAGGCTCGTCAGACGCCGCGGGCTGCCGCGCGCCTCCAGGGCGCCGTTGAGTTCCCTCAGTTCGCCGTGACGCGCGGCGCCGTACGCGAAGAGGTCCCCGTCGTTGTTGACGAAGACGGGCAGGCCGAGGGCGTCGCGGAGGGTCGCGGCTAGGGGCACCGCGCCGCCGTACGCGGGCATGTTCTCCAGCGGTCCGATCACGCCCGCCCGGTAGTCGGCCGGACCGGGGAAGGCGAAGCTCGCCGCCGCGGGCGGGCCGAGGCCGCGCGTGCGCTCGCAGACCTCGCGGAAGCCGCGCACGAGATTGTCGAGGGAACGCTTCAGGTTCCGGCTCTCCGCGGGCAGGACGACTCCCGCGTGGAGGACGAGCGCGCCCCCCTTGATTCCGTTGAACACGAAATTGGTCCCGCCCGCATCCAAGGTGAGGATGAGCGGCTCGGAGGAACGGGTCGCGGGTTCGGTCATTGCGACGGCTCCCGAGGCTGCGTTTTCGGCGCGCCGCGCCGGCGCGGCGGCACGGGGATTACTATAGCCGCCGCCGCGCCCGAGTGCACGCGCCGCGCGGCGGCGATCTGATTTCTTCCGCCCCGGGGCGAGGCGGTTGCGCTGTGGCGCTGCAGGCAGGACGACTGAGGCGCACCGAGGGCCCCGCAGGTACAGATGAGCGCTTTTGCCGCCTCATGGCGACGATTTCAGGCGGGGTTTTCCGCGCAGACAGCGG